>Ga0224525_1000190_pt1 | contig 30687 bp, 27 predicted proteins | sample CFST100metaG_FD_179874 | JGI IMG/M metagenome (GOLD analysis project Ga0224525, IMG submission 179874) | Peat soil microbial communities from Stordalen Mire, Sweden - C.F.S.T100 | ecosystem: Environmental > Terrestrial > Soil > Wetlands > Peat | place: Sweden: Norrbotten County, Stordalen Mire...
GTCCAAACGGAATTCAGCGGATACTGGGCGACATATGAGGAGTAATCAGCATTGCAGGGTGCCCCATCCATTCGCGTTCTTTGCGAATGGGTGGGAGACCACGAATGTTCATGCGAGCGACAAGCGAACCGGGGATCGCAGCCAAATCATCTTTCCGGCCAGAATCAGTTCACTGAACGGAGGGAGCAGGGGCCTTCAGGCCCCTCAATATAGCGGATCAATCGCGGGCCTTTAGGCCCGGGCCTTTTCTTCGCAACCCTTCATGTGGAGGGGCATGGGGTCCAGCCGTCCACAAACCGCCGAGCTGAAGCGGTAATCCACCGGCGTCGCCACAAGCCCACGCCGCACCGGATTCGCTTCGATATATCGCGCGCAACTGATGAACTTCTTTTCCGTCATGATCTGGCCCTCGTTGAAGCTGCGCATCCAAACATCATGTTTGCTCTTCAATCGGAAAGAGAATCCACCCTTGATGAACTGCATTGCTTTTTCCAGTGAGACCTCCGGAGCAGGAGTAATCAGCGCGTGGAAATGGTCCGGCATGATAACAAAGGCGTGAAGAAGGAATTTTCCCTGACTGTGATAGTCGAGGATGGTTTGCTCCAGCAATTCCGCCTTGGCCGTGACCTGAAAAAGGCTGCGGCGTTCGGCCGTCACAGCGGTGACCAGATACGTGCGAGTTTCCTGGGGCGCAAACCGCATCTCAGCAGAATAAACGAAAGGCCCGTGGCTAAAGCCACTTTTTTCTCAGCCTCAATTCAGAGGCCTAAAGGCCTCTGCTCCCTCCGTTGATGGGGTTGGTGGGTGGCCCAGGTCCGACCAACCACAAATGAGCGGGTGCCCCATCCATTCGCGTTCTTTGCGAATGGGTGGGAGACCACGAATGTTCATGTGAGCGACAAGCGAGCGTCTGCCCAGCGCCGGTGGTGTTTGCAGATCATTTTCTTACTTTGTTCCACAGTATATCCAGAAGTCTTCATGCCTTATTCCAGCCGAAAGCTTCCGTCTGAGGCGGAAATCGCGCATAACTCCTTCTCCTGGAAGATTTTGCAGGGAACTTCATTGTTTTCACGATTTTACGGCGCAGAAGTGTCTGTAAGTTAAAGAAAACAAGGATTTTGTTTACAAAATATGGGTGGGGGGGATCGGAGATTCGGAGGGGAGTACCCATGGCGGGCGCCGGGTGCCCCATCCATTCGCGTTCTTTGCGAATGGGTGGGAGACCACGAACCTCGCCGACAGGTACTCCAGGTTCAGCTTTTGAGGACCGGGGACATAACGTACTTGGTGCTAGACCGGGTCGGAATAGATCAGGCGGCCCAACAGATTTTCAAGTTGCTCCTGCTTGCCAGAGCGCGGCTTGGGATTGATGCCATCCTTGAGCGCCTTGGCCTCGATCTGATCGAGAGATAGCTTGCCGTCCAGCATCGCGGCCGCTTCGGGCGACTTCCAGTCCGCATAGCGCTGCCGGATGTTCTCGTCGTACCGGCCGTCTTCGATCAGCTTGGCCGCTGTCAGGAAGGCGCGAGCGCACAGGTCGGCGCCGCCCACATGAGCCAGAATCAGGTCTTCGGGGGTAAAGCTTTGACGGCGCACCTTGGCGTCAAAGTTGCATCCGCCCTTGGTCAGGCCGCCAGCCTTGATGACGTGATACATGCTCATCGTCATTGCCCAAAGGTCGTTCGGGAACTGGTCCGTGTCCCAGCCCAGCAGCGCATCGCCGCGGTTGACATCGAGAGAACCCAGAATTCCATCAGCGCCTGCCGTTGCAATTTCATGCTCAAAGGTATGTCCGGCGAGCAGCGCGTGGTTGGCTTCGATATTGACCTTGACTTCCTTTTCGAGGCCGTAGTGCTGCAAGAATCCATAGACCGTGGCAACGTCAAAGTCATACTGATGCACAGTCGGTTCCTTCGGCTTGGGCTCGACCAGAATCTGGCCGTCAAAGCCGATCTTGTGCTTGTATTCAACGACCAGCGTCAGGAAGCGGCCCATCTGATCGAGTTCATGTTTCATGTCGGTGTTCAGCAGCGTCTCGTAGCCCTCGCGTCCGCCCCAGAGCACATAATTCGAACCGCCAAGTCTCTTGGTGGCGTCGATACAGTTCTTCACCGTGGCCGCGCACCAGGCGAAAACCTCGGGATCGGGATTGGTGGAAGCGCCGGCCATGAAGCGCGGGTGGGCGAATAGATTCGCCGTTCCCCACAGCAGCTTGGTCGGATACTTGCTCATCTTCTCTTCGAGATAATCCACCATGATGTGGAAGTTCTTCAGGTTCGATGTCAGCGTGTCACCGGCGGGCGCGATGTCAGCGTCATGCCAGCAGAAGAAAGGCAGGCCGAGCACTCTGAAAAGCTCGAAAGCCGCATCGGCTCTCGCCTTGAACTGCGCAATCGGGTCGTCAGCCTCAAACCACGGGCGCTCGATTGTCGGTCCGCCAAAAGGATCGCCGCCCGCCATTCCAAGCGAGTGCCAGTAGGCGACCGCAAAGCGCAGTTGATCCTTGAGTGGCTTGCCGAGTACGACCCGGTCCGCGTCGTACCAACGATAGGCAAGGGCCTTCTTGCTGGAAGGACCTTCGTACTTGACTGTTTCGAAAGAGCTGAAAATTGTATCGGCCATGGTGAATCTCCTGCTGATTAAGATAAATCAGAATCTGGCGGTAAGTTGTTCAATTGAGCACTGCTTATTCCAAGGGGAGATGCGCTTTGGATGGAAGATTCCTAGTAAATAGCTTTATCGGTGTTTTGCGGCGGCAGAACAAGAATTCTGCTCAAAATCCGGTTTTCGGGAGCTGGGCATTTCCGGATGTGAAGCTCGCGCTCACTGGCTGAGTTGTATCCTGATGCAGACAGAGGAGCCACCATGACCGTCATCCGGCAGGAAGATTTTATCGCCAGCGTTGCCGCGGCGTTGCAGTTTATCAGCTACTACCATCCGGTGGACTTTATTCGCGGCATGGCGCGCGCCTACGAGCGCGAAGAGTCGTCGGCCGCCAGGGATGCGATGGCGCAGATTCTCATCAACAGCCGTCTATGCGCCGAGGGACACCGCCCCATCTGCCAGGACACGGGGATTGTGACGGCCTTTCTGAAGGTTGGCATGGACGTGCGCTTTGAGTGCGGCCCGGATGAGGAACGCAAGGATATTCAGGAAATGGTGGACGAAGGCGTGCGGCGGGCGTATCTGGACCCGGAGAACAAGCTGCGGGCTTCGATCCTGGCCGATCCGGCGGGCAAGCGGACCAACACCAAAGACAACACGCCGGCCTGCGTAACAGTGGAGCTGGTGCGTGGCGCCGCGGTCGAGGTGACGGTGGCGGCCAAGGGCGGCGGGTCGGAGGCCAAGGCCAAGTTCGCCATGCTGAATCCCTCCGACTCGATTGTGGACTGGGTGCTGAAGACCGTACCCACGATGGGCGCGGGCTGGTGCCCGCCGGGCATACTGGGCATCGGCATCGGCGGCACGGCGGAGAAGGCGATGCTGCTGGCCAAGCAATCGCTGATGGAGCCAATCGACATCGACGAGTTGAAGGCTCACGGGGCCAGCACACGCGCCGAGGAGTTGCGCCTTGAGTTATATGACAAAGTGAACCGGTTGGGGATTGGCGCGCAAGGGCTGGGCGGCCTCACGACCGTGCTTGACGTGAAGGTGCGCGACTATCCGACGCACGCGGCCAACCTGCCGGTGGCGATGATTCCCAACTGCGCGGCCACGCGGCACGCGCGCTTTGTGCTGGATGGCTCGGGGCCGGTGTATCTTGATCCGCCGGAGTTAGATAACTGGCCGAAGCTGAGTTATGACGTTTCGGCGGCGCGGCGCGTAAATCTGGAGACAGTAACTCGCGACGAAGTTGCAACATGGAAGCTCGGCGAGACCTTGTTACTTACTGGCAAGTTACTTACTGGCCGCGACGCCGCGCACCAGCGATTGACCGGGATGCTCAACCGGGGCGAAAAGCTGCCGGTGGACTTCGGCGGGCGGTTCATTTACTACGTGGGGCCGGTGGATCCGGTGCGCGATGAAGTGGTAGGACCGGCTGGGCCGACAACGGCGACGCGGATGGACAAGTTCACGCGGCAGATGCTGGCCGAAACGGGCTTGCTGGGCATGGTGGGCAAGGCCGAGCGCGGCCCCGAGGCAATTGCGGCGATCAAGGAGTTCGGCGCGGTTTATCTGACGGCGGTGGGCGGCGCGGCTTACTTGGTCTCAAAGGCCATTCGCGGCGCGCGCGTGCTGGCGTTTCCGGAATTGGGGATGGAGGCCATCTACGAATTCGATGTGCGCGACATGCCGGTTACGGTGGCCGTCGACGCAAAAGGCAGCAGCATTCACCAGACCGGTCCGGCGGAGTGGCGGCGGAGAATCGCGGGGATTCCGATCTTGCCGTAACAGAGATCAGGGGACAGAGCTCAGGGATCGGGGATTCCCTTCTCAGCCGAGGCGCGCGGCGCGGAGGATTGCGTCTACGGCCTCGTCCGGGGTGAGCGCGTCGACGGCAATCGAGACATGGGCCTGGCGATAGAGCGGCAGGCGGCGCTGGTAGCGGCTTTCGAGGTTGACCTGGTCGGCGAGAATGGGGCGCAGATGCTCGGTGCCGCGGCAGCGGGCAAGCGTGGTGGCCAGTTCCACTTCCAGATGAACCAGCAGCGTGCCGGGCGTGGTCACGAGCAGCTTGCGCGTGGCCGGGTGCTCGATGGCGCCGCCGCCCAGAGCCAGAACCAGCGCGTCACCTGCCGCAAGGGACTCAATGGCAGCGCGTTCGCGCTCACGGAAGGCCGCTTCGCCGTGGCGGGAAAAAAGCTCGGCAATAGTTGCATTGGCCTCGGCTTCGATCACATCATCGACATCGAGAAACTTCCAGCCCAGACGCCGGGCCACGAGCGGCCCCACGGTCGTCTTGCCCGAACCCATAAAGCCGGTCAGGACGATGCGGCGGGGCGCGGCGGATTGGGCTTTGTCGGTCATAAATTTTTCCGCGGCTTCAAAAACCGCATTCTCTTTTCCCAGTATAAGGAAACAATGTCGTGGAACTGGCCAGCTCAGCCCAGCACGATGACGACAGCTCCGGCGGTGATGAGCAAGCCGCCCACAACGGCCGGGGCGTTGAGCTTTTCGCCCAGCAGCAGCCAGGCGAAGAGCATGACCAGCGGCACGCTGAGCTTGTCGAGCGGCGCGACGCGCGAGGCCGGGCCCAGTTGCAAGGCGCGAAAGTAGCAGATCCACGAAAGACCCGTGGCGAGACCAGAAAGCGTGAGAAAAAGCACGGTGCGGCGGTCCAGCGCGCGGATTTCGCCCTGCTTACCCAGCGCGAGGGCGATGCCCCAGGCAAAGATCAGCACGACCGTTGTACGCAGCGCCATGGCCAGGTTCGAGTCCACATGCGCCACGCCTACTTTGGCCAGCAGGGCGGTGGCGGCGGCAAAAACCGCGGAGAGCAATGCCCATCCAATCCAGCTCATGAAAGATATGGTACAGCGGATTTGTTGATGAAATCCGCTCTCAATCTCTGACCGCATGATTTTGTATTTTGACTTTGAGCGCCGTGGCATCCCACCCCATTGATCCGGCAACTAAATGCTGTCAGGGTGCCCCATCCATTTCCGCGCTATTTGCGGAAATGGGTGGGAAACGATGTCACTGTTTTCTTGCCGGATCAATAGGCGCAGAGGACAAAAACGCGCCGAGGATGGGGCGCCCAGCATTATTACCGTGATTTAGACTGGCAATATGAAAACAGGCCGCGCCAGCAAGACAGCTCTTCGCGTGGCGATCCGGCGCGCGGCGCATCAGTTGGTGGACCAGCCGCCCGTGCTGGACGATCCTATCGCGGCGCGGCTGATCGGCCCCGGATACGCCAGAGACATGGAGCGGGCGCAGCATCCTGTGGCGCGGGATTTCCGTTGCTACATCGCCGCGCGCAGCCGTTATGTAGAGGACCGGCTGGCGGCGGCCGTCGCGAACGGGGTCATGCAATACGTGATTCTCGGGGCTGGACTGGACACCTTCGCCTATCGCAATCCGTTTCCCGCGCTGAGGGTCTTCGAGGTGGACTTTCCCGCCACGCAGGAGTGGAAACGGGAGCTGCTCGAAAAAGCCGCCATCGATCTGCCCGGCAATCTGACCTTTGTGCCTTTGGACTTTGAAGGCCAGTCGCTCATCGAAGGTCTGGCGGAGGCGGGATTCGACCAGCGGAAGCCGGCGTTCTTTGGCTGGATGGGGGTAACGCCCTATCTCACGCTGGAAGCCTTTCGCGCCACTTTGAACGCGATTGCGCATCTGCCCGCCGTGAGCGCCGTCAGCTTCGATTATGTGTCCAGGCCGGAGACGCTTGGCCCGCAGCGCAGAAAGGTTTTTGAGGGACTGAAAAAGCGCGTGGCCGCCGCCGGAGAGCCTTTCCGGCTCTTCCTTTTGCCGGAAGAGGTAGAGAGCGAGTTACGCCGCGCTGGATTCCGGCGCATGGAGAGGATGGATTCAGACGGGCTCAACGAACGCTACTTCAAGGGCCGCGCCGATGGCCTCAAGCTTTCCGGAGCGGGACTGAGCAGGCTGGCAACCGCCTGGGTGTAATCGGTTTTTTACAGAAAGCGCAGAAGGCATGGATCCCCACCCATTTCCACAAAAGGCGCGGAAATGGATGGGGCACCCTGACAATATTTAGAGCATTTCTCCTGTTGCTATAGAGGGAAACCACGGATCCTAAGTGGCTTTTTTCTCAAGAAAAAGCCACCTTGCACAACTTCAAATACTCCACACTTACAGGAGAAATGCTCTAGTTGCCAGATCAATAGCGCGATAAGATAAGTGAATGCGCCGGTCTGCCCTCGTTCTGATTACGTTTGCGCTCTTTTCTCTCTGCGGCTGCGGATACCACGCGCTGGGGGCGGCCACGCATCTGCCGCCGGACGTCCGCACGCTGGCCGTGCCGGTCTTCACAACGCAAACAGAGGCATATCACAGCGAAACGGTGATGACCCAGGCGGTGATCCGCGAGTTCGCCACGCGCACGCGCCTGCGGGTCACGCCCGACGCCAGCGCCAATGCCGATGCGGTGCTGCACGGAACCATTCTCAAGGAAATCGTGGCGCCGCTTACCTACAATTCCTCGACGCAGCAATCGTCCAGCTTCCTCATTACCATGGTGGTTTCCGTTACGCTGACCGGACAGGACGGCAAAGTCCTCTACGAAAACAAGAATTACGTTTTCCGGCAGCAGTACCAAGCCACCACCGACCTGCCGAGTTTCTTCCAGGAAAATCCGGCGGCCGTTGAGCGGCTTTCGCGTGAGTTTGCGCGGCAGTTGGTAGCCGATGTGCTGGAAGGATTCTGAGAAATTCGCCGGAGTCAGGCGATCACTGCAAGACGACCAGCAGCGGAGATTCCGTTTTCTCTGGCGCGCAGCGCGGATTTTCGCGGGGGGATTGAGCGCCCAAGCTGGCGCGTACCTGGCTTCTGCCGCCTGGACCCTCGCCGACAAACCTTCCCAGCCGCTCGATGCGCTCCCGCAAGCAGCGGTTGCACTGCGTGGCGTCCTCATCGACGCAGGCCTTGCCGGGATAGATTTCGTACATCTGCCGGTAGGGCGCGGGGGTCAGGATGGGCATGAAGACATTCGCGCCGCTTTGCAGGCCATGCTCGCGGCCATCAATCGTGTTGATCGTGGCCAGAGCCGTGGTGCTGGGCAGATTGGCCTCCGGGCATACCAGCCGCGTCAGCGCCACCGCCTTCAGCACCATCTCTTCGCTGCTGGGAACCTGTTCGCGGCCTGTAATGCGGCCAGCCACCGCGCCCAGCGGCGTGTCCAGATGCGCCAGGAATGGCCCGATGCCCACCATGTCGAGATCGAGCGCCTCAAACAGCTCAATGTCGCGCGCCAGCATCTCGTAAGTTTGCCCTGGAATGCCCACCATGACGCCGCTGCCGATCTCATAGCCCAGCGCGCGCAGTTGGCGCAGAATTGCCACGCGGTCGCTGGGTAAAGCGCCGCGCCGGGGATGAATCGCGGCATAGAGCGCCGGGTCGGAGGTTTCAAAGCGCAGCAAATAGCGATCCGCGCCGGCCTCGCGCCACAAACGCAACTCCTCCGGCGCGCGCTCACCCAGGCTCAAGGTGATGGCCAGCGGCGTTTCCGCCTTGATGGCGCGCAGAACTTCCGCCAGCCACGCGGCTTCAATACCGTAATCCTCGCCCGCCTGGATCACCACCGTGCCAAAGCCCAGATGAACGGCCTGGCGCGCGCAGGCGAGAATCTCCTCGCGCGTCATGCGGTAGCGGGGAACGGAGCGCGCGGCGCGCAGTCCGCAATAGTGGCACTGGCGCACGCAGTAGCTGGAGATTTCAATCAAGCCGCGCAGATGCACCGCGCCGCCCACATGCGCGCTTCGTTCCCCGTCCGCGCGGGCATAGAGATGTTCAAGCGCCGTTGCGCTCTCTTCTCTCAGCCAGCCGAGAATCTCTTCGTGGGTCAGGCGCGGCATGGATTGGCTCCGGCCGGCATTCGAGGGCGGGGGGCACAAATGTTTGTCGATCACTTCTCGTCCTCCGGGTTCAGCGGCTGGCCTTCGGAACTGTAGTTGCGGTTCCACTTGGGAATCTCGACCACGTAGTCGCCGGGGCGCGTGATCACAGCCTGGCAGCCCAGCCGCGAATTCAGTTGCGGATCGGCGGCCGTGTCCAGCCGGTCTAGTTCATTATCGTCTGCCGCCGTCAGGCCGTCTTCGCCGGACTTGATATGTACATGGCAGGTGGAGCAGGCGCAGGCGCCGCCACAGGCGTGATCGAGAAAGACATTGAAATTCAGGGCCACGTCGAGAATTGACATCGGCTTGCCGTGACGCGCATAGGGTAGCGAGCCAAACTCGAATTCCACCGTTCTGCCTTCGGGAAGAAAGGTAACGCGCACGAGTTTGCCCGAAAAAATCGAATTGCTCATAGGTCACTCCATTCGGCAACGAAGCAGATACCCGGCTGCGTTTTGTAAAGGGCACGAAATTCAACCATACCCATCAATTCAGATTGGATATCTTTGAATGCTTCCCTGTTGCCGGGTCACTGTTCCGGTTCTTCCGTTACGTAAAAAGTGCGCGTTTTCCCATCTGGAAATTTGATCTCATAGATTCTTAAAAAATCATAGGAGCTATCGGCATATTCCTTTTTCATCTTGGCCTGATAGTCGCCCAAATGCAGCAATCTAAAACAAGTTGCTTTACTCGTGAGCTGGTATTTCTTACCCTCGATAGTCACTTCAAGCTGCTGATAAAAATCTAAGCTGCCACCAAACTCCACCATGCGGCTGGCAAAGACGTGCACCTTCAACGGGTACGCGGAATTAGATGACTGCTGAGCATAAACAGCCGTGCTCATCAGAAGCAGAAAAAAAACAGCGATACGAGTTTTCATGGAATTGTTTCCTCCAAATTAGGATTATTCGCCATTATATATACGATGAAATACCGCTCGATCCGCTTCACTTGAACTCCGCCGGGGCAAACTCGTGAGGGGCGGTGACGTTCTCGTCCATCTCCTCGCCGGCGGCGTTCATTGTCTTGCCGCGCAAGGCGGTCGAAACGGCCGCGTCCATCATCAACTCGGCAAAGCGGCGCGTGGCCTCGTCCAGAGCCAGTGTCGCCGCGTGAATTTGCGCGGCGTCCTCGCCCAGCTTAACCTGGACCAGATGATCGCGCGCCGCCTCGATGGCCGCCTGCTCCTCGCCGCGCAACTGTTTCCACGCCGGGCTTTGCGGCGCGCGCTCGACTGCGGCCAGAATCGTATCCGCCTCAAGACGCGCCTGGATCAGCAGGCTTTTGGCAAAGTCCTCTTCGGCGTGATCGAAGGAATCCAGAATCATGCCTTCGACCTGCGCATCGGTCAGGCCGTAGGTCGCCTTCACCTCAATCTCCGCGGCTTTCCCGCTGCGCTGCTCACGTGCGGAAACGTGCAGAATGCCGTCGGCGTCGATCAGAAATTTGACCTCGATGCGCGGCAGCCCGGCCGACATCGGCGGAATGCCTTTCAGGTCAAAGCGCGCCAGCGAGCGGCAGTCGGCGGCCAGTTCGCGTTCGCCTTGCACCACGTGAATCGCCACATTGGCCTGGCCGTCCACGCCGGTGGTGAAGTACTCAGTGGCCGAGGCGGGAATGGTCGAGTTGCGCTGGATGATGCGCGCCACGGTTCCGCCCAGCGCCTCAATGCCCAGCGAGAGCGGCGTTACGTCCAGCAGCAGCATCTCGTCGGTGGTTGTCGAGGAGCCAGCCAGAATGCCGGCCTGCACCGCCGCGCCCAAAGCCACCACCTCGTCGGGATTCAGTTCGGTGCGGGGCTTTTTGCCGCGCGCCGCCAAGTGGAAGAGATCGTCCACCAGCCGCCGCACCGCGGGAATGCGCGAGGAGCCGCCCACCAGCACCACTTCGTCAATCTGCTCGGCCGTCAGATTGGCGTCGGCCAGCGCCTGTTTGCAAGGCTCCGCCGTACGCTTGAGCACCGGCGCGATCAGTTGCTCAAAGACCGCGCGCGGAATCTCGCGCTGATAGCGTCCGCCCTTGGGCAGTTCAATGTCAAAGTACGCCATCTCTTCGGTGGAAAGCTTGATCTTGGCTTCGATGGCGGCCTTGCGCACGGCCTGCACAGCGCCCGGATGAAGGCGCAAGTCCACGCCGTGCTCGTCGCGAATTTCATTGAGCGCGATGGCCACGAGCAAATTGTCGATGTCGTCGCCGCCCAAATGCGTGTCGCCGTTGGTCGACTGCACCTCGAAGATGCCGTCTTGCAGCTTGAGAATGGAAATGTCAAAGGTGCCGCCGCCCAGATCGTAGACGGCAATGGTGCCCGTCTTGGCGCGGTCCAACCCATAAGCAAGGGCTGCCGCGGTCGGCTCGTTCACCAGCCGCAAGACATCCAGCCCGGCCATGCGCCCGGCGTCCTTTGTGGCTTGCCGCTGCGCATCGTTGAAGTAGGCGGGCACGGTGATGACGGCCTGCGTCACCGGCGAAGAGAAAAAGCGCTCGGCGTTGCGCTTGAGCTGGCGCAGAATGTAGGCGGAAATCTCCGGCGGCGTGAACTTCATCTCGCCCAACTGAATGCGCGGAACCTCGCCGGCTTCCACATCATTGGCCAGTTGGAAATGGAAGAGTTTCAGCTCGTCCTGAATCTCCTGAAGGCTGCGTCCCATCAGCCGCTTGACGGAATAAATCACCCGTTCCGGCGTTTCGATCAGCGCCTTGCGCGCGGTGTTGCCCACGGTGATCGTGGGCCGCGTGCCGTCAGCCGGGATCGGATCGAGCGCCACCACCGACGGCACCAGATTCGAGCCGTCCACGCCGGGAATCACCACCGGCTTGTCGCCCTCCATATAAGCAACCAGCGAATTGGTGGTTCCCAGATCGATGCCGACTACATGCGCTTCCGCCATTTTTTCTAAACTCCCAGGGTTTCGTTTACGTCGCGGACCAGATTGCTGAGGTAGCGCCGCCGGTCAAGCAGCGCCGACATTTTCTTCTGCGCTGCGTCGCGCACGGCTGCGGCGCCCTCATCCCACGCCGTCCACTCGTCGCGCAGATCCTTGTCAACCGCCGCCAGTAGGCCATCAAATTTCTTTTTGTCCTCGGCCAGGCCAGCTTCGAGCGCCGGATCGATCTCGCCCGTTTTCCGCGCCGCGCGCATCTCTTCAAGCTGCATATTCAGCTCGAAAACCTCTTCCAGCAGATCGCCGGGAACCCGCGACGGAGCCTTTCGGCCCTGGCCGGCAGACTGCGGACTCGCCGCCTGCTTCGTCTCAGCCTCAGTCTTCGCGCCCAGCAGCTTTAGCAAGTATTCGGTGCGGCGCAGAGGGTCTTTCAGGGTGCGGTAGGCGTCGTTCAAAAGAGCCGTATCGGCCAGGCTCCACTGCTTTTCATTCTCTTCGGCGCGGGCAAAGCGGTCCGGATGCAGTCGGCGGCTCAGGCGATGAAATTCCGTCTCCAGCGCCTGCAAATCCAGATTCAGTTTTGGTTTCAAGCCGAATACAGAGAAATAATCGCCGCCCGGAGGCGGTTGAATTTTGCTGCAATAAGGGCAAAACAGCGTGGATTCTGTGTGGCCCACGGAACAGGACCAACAGGCAATGGGAACTGCGGAATCGAGGACCTTGAACATAGTTGAACTCTTACGTCCACCCGGAAATCACCAGGCATTGAAGGGTACGGGCTTCAGCCCGTACAACAACCGCGCAACATCATTACGGCTTTAGCCGCCGAGGGAAAATATGTGTCTGCAAGAGATTTCCCTCGGGGGCTAAAGTCCGGTTTCTCTTGCTGATTTTGATGTACGGGCTGAAGCCCGTACCCTTCGCCTGCATAGAGTAGACTTCCACAAAAATTTACACGGAAAACGAGGTGCCGCAACCGCAGGAGCGCGTCGAGTTCGGATTGGTAAAGGTAAATCCCTGCCGCATCAGCGTCTCTTCGTAGTCCACCGTCATGCCGTGCAGGTAGATGAATGACTTGGGATCGATGAAGACGCGCACGCCGTCGAAGGTAAAGATGCGGTCGCGCTCGCGGGGCTGCGTATCAAACTTGATCGAGTAGGAAAGCCCCGAGCATCCGCCGCCGATCACGCCCAGCCGCAGACCGCCATCCTGCGGCGAAATGTCTTCCTTGGTCAGCACCGCGCGGATGCGCTGGATGGCCTTTGCGGTTACCTGAATGCCCGGCTGCGGCGCGGCTGACGTTGCCTTGGGCGGCGCGGGGGAAATATCCACCGCAAAGCTCTCCGACGGTTGGGTTCCGATGGTCACTGTGTCCGGCATTTTTGCTCCAATTCTGACAAGCTGTTTATTCAACGATTCACTTTGCCATCGCAAGCTCGGCCTTGACCGCCGGAGCCGCGGCGTTCTTCTTCTTCCAGTCGCCAATGGCCGCGCGAATCGCATCCTCAGCCAGCACCGAACAGTGAATCTTGACGGGCGGCAGCGCCAGCTCCTTCACAATATCCGTGTTGCGAATGGCAAGCGCGTCATCCACGCTGCGGCCCTTGATCCACTCGGTCGCCAGCGAAGAGCTGGCGATGGCCGAACCGCAGCCGAAGGTCTTGAACTTGGCCTCTTCGATGACTTGCGTCGCGGGATTCACGCGAATCTGCAAACGCATCACGTCACCGCACTCCGGCGCGCCCACCAGCCCCGTGCCGACTTCCGCCGAGTTCTTGTCCAACTGGCCCACGTTGCGCGGATTGTTGTAGTGATCGATCACCTTATCGCTGTATGGCATTTTTCTCTCTCCTCAAGCGGGGGAAGCCGCTGAAAAACAGTTGTCAGAGATCAGTGAACACTTTCACTTGCCGCTGCGCCGAAGGCCGCTGGCCACGCCGTCGGTGGCTACTTCGCCGCCCACTGAACCTTGCTCAGATCCACGCCGTCCTTCGCCATCTCGTAAAGCGGTGAAAGCTCGCGCAGCTTCTTCACCACGTCAATGACCTTGGCGGCCACATAATCCACCTCAGCCTGGGTGTTGAAGCGGCCCAGTCCGAAGCGAATGGAACTATGAGCCACATCGTCGCCAAGGCCCAAAGCCTTGAGAACGTAGGAAGGCTCCAGCGTAGCCGAGGTGCAGGCCGAGCCGCTGGAGACCGCCACGTCATTGATGCCCATCAGCAGCGACTCGCCCTCAACGTACAGAAAACTCATGTTCAGATTGCCCGGCAGGCGATGCTCCCAGGAGCCGTTCACGTGAACATAGTCCAGCTCGGATTCCAGCTTGTTCTTGAGACGGTCGCGCAGGCCGGTAAGACGCTTCGCTTCCTCGCCCATTTCCTGCCTGCAAATCTCGCAGGCCTTGCCCAGGCCAACGATGCCGGGCACATTTAGCGTTCCGGACCTCATGCCGCGCTCGTGGCCGCCGCCGTCAATCTGCGCCACAATCTGCACGCGCGGATCGCGCCGCCGGACGTAGAGCGCGCCCACGCCCTTGGGACCATAAATCTTGTGCGCGGAAATTGACATCAGATCAATGTTGTCAGCGATGACGTTGACCGGAATCTTGCCCACGGCCTGCACCGCATCGCAGTGGAAGAGCACATTCTTCTCGTGGCAGAGCCGGCCAATTTCGGCGATGGGCTGCAAGACGCCAATTTCGTTGTTGGCCGCCATAATCGAGACCAGAATCGTCTGCTGATCCATGGCTCTTTTCAGGTCTTCAAGGTCGATGATTCCGTCGGCTTTCACCGGCAGGTAGGTAACGCGGAAGCCCTGCTTTTCCAGCCGCTTGCAGGTGTCCAGCACAGCCTTGTGCTCGGTCGCCTGGGTGATGATGTGGTTGCCGCGCTCGCGGTACATTTCAGCCACACCCTTGATGGCCAGGTTGTCGCTCTCCGTGGCGCCAGAGGTGAAGATGATCTCCTTGGCCGTCGCGCCGATCAGTTGCGCAATCTGCTCACGCGCTTCGCTGACGGCCTTCTCCGCTTCCCACCCGAAGGAGTGATTGCGGCTGGCCGCGTTGCCGAACTTTTGGGTGAAATATGGCAGCATCGCCTCCAGAACCCGCGGATCAAGCGGCGTGGTGGCGTGATTGTCCAAATAAATCGGCAAGTTAACCCCTGCCGGTACTTTCACTTCACTGGCAACTGTGCTCATCTTCGTCTCCATCCTTATAGCCGCTCCGCTCGGCGCAAAGCAGCGAATTCCGTTACAACGCCAATGCAACCAGCGCTTGCTCCGCGTTTTTTTCGTGCTTCGCCAAGTCCTGAATGCTGATGCTCTTCAGCACGCCGACAATGCTCTCGTTCACCCGCGCCAACGGCTCCTTGATGGTGCAGCTCGGAGTCAGTTCGCAGCCCGTCTTGCCCTTGCTGCAGGAGGTAATGAAGAACGGTCCGTCGATGGCCAGAATCACCTCGTAGGCTGAAATCTGGCGCGCGTCCCTGGCCAGCGCATAACCGCCATTCATGCCGGCATGGGAGCGCAACAGCCCGGATTTGGTCAACTGTTGCAGAATCTTGGCCAGCAATTGCGCCGGAATTCCATAGGCGTCGGCCACATCCTTGGTGCTCAGCGCATCCGTTCCCGGGTGCTCGGCCAAGTACTTGAGCGCCATCAACCCGTAATCCGCTTTTTTGGTCAGCTTGAGCATCGAATATCCGACTTCTTCGGTCCTTATTTAGTATACGACCGTTTCTGTCGGGAATTCAAGCGCCAGCAGAAAATTGCTCTGTGGCACCGGACAGAGATTCCCGAATACGATCAATTTCTCTCAAATAAGGAAAAATCAGCAAATTTCGGTTTGAAAAGGCAGGAAAATGCCGATACAATTTGGCTCAAGAGTAGTTGAATCCACCAATACCAAGAGCGATGGCAACCGTCTGTAAACACCCCAAGGTACGCATCGTTTCCCGGCATGACGACACCGAGTATGTCGAATGCCTGGAGTGTGGCGATGTCTTTGACTCCGATGAATTTCGCGATATGGAGATTGAAGAGACCGTCGAAGAAGAACCCAGCCAGCAAGACTCCTGAAGCCAGTGAACGCCGGTTGGCGCACGGCAGAGGAAAAAATTCCGGATTTCCCGGCTCCAATGTGGCAGGCCTCTCTGGTTACTTGCCGCCGTGGCCGTTGGCAGCCTGAGCGGCCAAGCGCCTGGCGGTGACCCATGCGTAATGGAATCCCGAGACCACGGTCAGCACCATGGTCGCGCGGAGCGCCCAGGTCTCAGAGACCGACACCCAGTGAACCGCGGCCAACTGCGGCGACAGCGCATGTTGCAATAGTGCTTTTTGCAGCAGCACGGCAGCCACCGCCGCTACCTGGACCAAGGTGTTGGCCTTGCCGAAGATGCTGGGGCTGAAATTCCGGCGGCCTGCGGCCGTATACAGAATCGCCGACACCACCAGGATGCCCAGGTCCCTGCCAAAGACCAGTACTGTCACCAGCGCCGGAACCAGCCCTTCATAGGTAAGCACCAGAAATAGCGTGCTCAGCAGCAGCTTGTCTGCCACCGGGTCAAGATACTCGCCCAGCACGGTGCGCTGCTTTAGCAGCCGCGCCAGCAGGCCATCGAGCGCATCGGTCAGTCCCGCAACCAGAAACAGCCCGAAGCCCAACGCGTACCGGCTATCCAGAATGGCGGCCACCAGAAACGGGGCCAAGCAAATACGCAACAGCGTAAGCAGGTTGGGAGCGGTGCGGAATCGATTGAATCGTCTGGCTGTAGCGTCGTTCATGGCAAGTTCAAATCCGGCTGGCGCGACTCTCCTCGGGCCGGAATGCACTCTGGGCGCGAGGGAGGTCTTCTTTCAAACGAAACCAGGGTAAACGTATCTTTGTTAAGAGTCTTCCGCGTGGCTTGAACTTCCGCCCCAACGAGCAAAAACCGCTTGTTGGGGAGTCCGGAAAGGAAAAAGCCACGTGGCGACCGCGCTTCCGGGATACGCCCGCTCTGGTTTCATTCTAGTCAACGATGGTACAGCACGGCGGGTGTTTTGCGCGCGTCTTTTCCCGCAGCCCCGATCCTGATAGACTATATAAATTGCATACAGGCGCGTAGCTCAGTTGGTTAGAGCGCTTCCCTGACACGGAAGAGGTCGCTGGTTCGAGTCCAGTCGTGCCTACCATATTTATCAACAACATAGACGATTAAATGATTCATCCAGCCCAGCTTGCCACAGGCAAAGCGGATCGCTCTTCATTTCTTCCGCAACACAGGGCAAACGCATCCAGTTGCCGAGCAGGGCTATCAACTGGTAGGCGTGATTGACCAGGAACAGACTGAATGGCTGGAGCCCTTGCCCAAATGGGCTATCGGGCTTGCAGCGTCATCTGCCTTCAGAGCATTCAGCGTAGAGCCTTCAGCCCTGTAGCGGACCCATTATCGGCACAACGACGTCTCCCATATGGTTTGTAGTGGGTCGGAAGCCCCCTTGAGTCCGCTTCGGCACCTAGAGGAGCATTTCTCCTGTTGCTATAGAGGGAAACCACGGCTGCCGAGTGGTTTTTTTCTCAAGAAAAAGCCACCTTGCACGACTTCAAAGACTCCACACTAACAGGAGAAATGCTCTACGGCCAGCCGCTACGAGTTGTATCAATTCTCTCGACCCTTACGGATGATTTGGCTGTACGCGAAGGTAGGCCATCAGGATTTGCTTGCCTGTGGGCTTGGTGCTTTCGCCCCGCGGCTCGAAGGTAACGAAGATTTTATTACAAACAGGGAAACCCCCGGCTCTGCCGGGGCGACAGTCGAAGTTTGACAACTCCGGGCGTCCATCCCAGAAACTCCAGTCGTGAGCCGGCAAAGCACGCGGAAGGAGTTTCAGGATGGACGAGGCCGCGCTCAAATTCCAAGTGCAACAACTTTTTTGAATTAATCCATATAAATAGCCGTAGTCGTGCCATGGAAAAGTGGGAAACGTCCTTTCTTTTCCATCTTTGCCATGGTTTTATTGTGCTATCTCATGGCCAGTCTTGATGATGCACTGTTGCACTTGGGCCTTGAATCCGCCGTTTCATAACCAACCAGCGTTGTCGCGATAGCAAAAAAAATGATTGGGAAATCGAGACTCTCCTGCTTTGGCTGAACAGCATCAAGCAGGAAAGTCTCGGTCGGTTGTTCCCGCGAATCAGTGCGCCGATTCGGATTGTAGAAACTCGAATTGCGATTGGGAAGTATCTGGAGTCGCCGCAATCTTGCTGTCCAGATGGAGAATCATTTTTTCCCGATCATAGCGAGGCCATTGCGGCAACCCCGCGCCGTTCGGGTTGCCGGTGCGAGCAAAGTTCGTCCAGTAAAGGCTCATCTTCTGACTGAGCTGGCGGTCTTCCGGCCGCCACTGGGCGCCATGTCGCGTATCCAGCGTGCCAAAGACATATTCGAGATCGTCGGAGTGAAAAGCGTATTTACCTTCCGGATGCATCTCGCTTGGCGTTGCCGGCAGATCGAAGCGATAGCGATAGACGGGCGCTTGGCCGGTCTTCGTCTGTGCCTCGATCCAAGCCCACGAACCGTAGGCGATGAATCCGGCCGTTGTATAGGTATCAGCCGAACGCACAGCCTCTTCGGTGGTATTGCCCGGAAAATGTTTGAGAAATTCATTGGCCTTGGCACCGTAATGTTGTTCAGCGAAGGCTCTCCACTTTTCCGGCGTAATACCTTTCGACACGGTGTTGGTCCGCTCGTCGCGATTCCATCCGGCCAGCAACGGTACGTGCGCCTGCTTGTCCTCGGCATAGATTTGAGGCACTGGCTCAGTCAAAAGGCGGCCATCTATAACCGGTGCGAAACTGAGCACACCTTTTTTTTCGGCTGCCGCGAGCAGTTTGTCGGCTGTCATGGCTCGTAACTCTGCCAAATTATGAAGGCCGAGCGATTCGACCCATGCTTGATCCTGCGAAGCTTGTTTCACGAGCGGCGTAACCGGCAAAACATTGCCAAACGGCGCACCGCTTTCGCCGATCACTTTTGCGAAAAGTCCTTGCGCTGCGGGTACTGCCATCAGCGTACTCACAGCAAACGAACCGGCGCTTTCGCCGAAGATCGTTACGTTCTTCGGATCGCCGCCGAATTGTGCAATGTTATTCTGCACCCAATGCAGCGCGGCGACCATATCCATCAGGCCATAGTTTCCGGCTTTTCCGCCGCTCTCTTTAGCCAGATCGGACGAAGCGAGAAAGCCGAAAACTCCCAGCCGGTAGTTGATCGTTACCACAATCACGCCATGATGAACCAGCGCAGGATCGGTATAGCGCGGCTCGGAACCGGAACCCGCAGTGTAGCCGCCGCCATGAATCCATAACATCACCGGAAGCCGACTGCCGGCCTTGATCGTGGCGGGCGTGTAGACGTTCAGATAAAGGCAATCTTCGCTGGGGCCTGCATCCTGAAAAATGTAGTCCTTCCAGATTGGCCACTGCTCGCAACGCGAGCCAAATTTTGTCACATCACGCACGCCTGTCCAGGAGGCCGGCGTGGCTGGTGGTTGAAAACGCAGTTGCCCGACGGGTGGAGCGGCGTAGGGAATGCCAAGGAAAGCCCGCATCGTGCCTTGATCGGCTAATTTTCCGGAGATCTTGCCCTGCTCCGTGGCAACCTTCAGTGAAGCAGCCGCTGCGGGAAGACATGTGCCCAGTGCAAGCCAGGCCATGATCGCAAAAACACTGACCGCGTTCACACACCGGCGCCGCAACTGCCCGAATTCCGTTATGCAATCAAGTTGTAACCGAATAGACATTTTCATTCTCCGAGGAATGCGTTTCATGTGCGGCGCAAGCTCCCCTGTTTGTTGCATTGGTTATCCTACCGAAAAGCCGATGCGTTGTACGCGGAAATCGACTTACGTAAAATGCAATAAGAATCGGGCACGGAACAATCTTTCTCTCCGTGCCCGGAGGCAAACCGTTTTAGGGAAGCTCTGAACAAGTGGCCTTTTCAAAATCCGCATTTCCTCGGGGGCTAAAGCCCCGCTGGTTTTGCGGGTTTTATGTACGGGCTAAAGCCCGTACCCTTCAAAACATCAACTTATTCAGAGGCTCCTTAGAACTGCATACGCAAAGCAAACTGAATTTCGCGTGGCGTATAGCCGCTTGTAATCTGCGTTAACTGCCCGAAGTTAGCTCCGTTGAGCACAGCTGCAGGAGGCGCAAAGTTTGCGGTGTTCGTCACGTTGAAGCATTCGGTGCGGAACTGCATGGTCATGGCACGCGGAAGTTGGAAGTCCTTGAAGAGTGAGACGTCCGTATGACGACTATGCGGTCCGTGGTACTGATTCCTGCGCTCGCTGCCGAGCGTTCCGGTCTTTTGTGCCTGGAAGGCGTCAGTATTGAAAAATCTGTTTATGCCCTTCGACGACAGGTTTGGATTACCTTTTACGTCTGGGCGGTCGGCCGAGCTGGCGCCAGGATTGGTGTAGCTAACGTCCGTGGCGTTCACGACGGTAAACGGCAAACCAGTGCCCCAAACTTCGATTACGTTGAACTGCCATCCTTTTTCCGCAATCTGACGCCTGCCGGTTGCCGACTGACCGAAGGGAAGTTTGTACATAACCGTAGAAACCAAGTGATGGCGCACGTCGAAGGTGCTGTTGCCGTAGTCAATCGTGTTGGATTTACTGACATCAGTACCGAAGCCAGAAGTGTCGTATGCCCACGGCCGGGCGTCATCCAGGCCATGCGCAAGCGTGTAGTTCAGGGTGGCGTTGACGCCGAACTTGGTGGTGTGCACGTAGCCAGCCTGCAAAGCGTTATACGACGAGCTACCTCCTGAATCAATGAACGAGACGGTGGTAAGGTTTGGATCGACCGAATAGTAGGGACGGAGCGTGTCCGACGGGATCTTCGTCTCGCCGGGATTATTCGCCGGTGGGGCATTCAGGTCGGGGAACAGGCGGGTGAGGTGCCGGCCGAGCGATCCGACATAGGAAACGCGGAAGCTGTCGTATTTGCCGAGTGAGCGGTCGATTCCCAGGTTAAACTGCTCCAGATAGATGTTCTTTAGATTCATGGAACGTGCTTCCTGAAGATTGCCCGAGGGATGGGCAACGTCTGGCGTACTGGGCGTCGGCAAGCCATCGGCAAGCGTGGTGTAGCCACTTGCGCAGGTCGTCGAGGAGCAGATGCCATAGCTATAGGTAAAGGGCGCAATTTTGAAGAGGGTGGTGTCGGCGGCCAGCGTCGAAGCTATGCCGAATCCTCCATGGATCGAAGTCTCGCCATCAGGCGTCCAATTGAATCCGATGCGCGGCATGAAGCTCGAGTAGTCGGTATTGACGTTGCCGGTCTTCGAAACGCCATCGGTACCAGCCACAATGATTTTTCCTGTCGCAGGATCAAAGTTCGCGATTTGATTCTTAACGGCGGTCGGCGGCGTATACACATCGTAGCGCACGCCCCAGCTAATGGTCAGATTGTGGACGATATTCCAGTCGTCCGCGAAATAGCCGGAAGGTTCCCAGGTCCGGTAATGCGGTTGGACCAGGTCGAGGTTGCGCTGCACCGAGGTAAATTGACCTTGCAATAGGCTGGGCAGGTCGGTCACCGTCCAGGAGCCCAATCCGTACCAACTGCCGTCGTATGTATATTGACGGCGAATCAGTCCTCCACCCATCGACATTACATGCCGACCCACGGTCCACTTCAACAAACCAAGATAGTGGAAGGTGTTTGCTGTCATCGTCATCGGCCGGAAGTAGCCGCTATTGCCAAGCGAAGAGGCTTTGGCGACAGAAATAGGCGCCAGGCCGTTCGTCCGGCTGTTAACATTTACTCCGGGTTGCCCGAATCCTTGATTGACGGCATAACCCGGGTTCAGGTCCGACTCGTTTTCATTCCAGATTGTGTATCCGGCCTTCAGATTTAAAGTCAGATTGGGGCGGAAGGTGTGCGTGTAACTCAAAACCCCATTGCCCATGTTCATCTTGTCGTCGCCGGCAAACATGTACAGTTGACCGCCGGGCCGAATCGTCATGCCATCTTCCGTTACCGTTGGGAAAGCGCTCGGAATACCAACGGTAGTGTAGTTGTAGCTGAAGCGACCGAAGAACTGGTCATGCGGTGAGAATTGATGATCGATGCGCAGATCGCCAGTGTGCGTGAAATTCATGCCGCTAGGCGCGCTCACATAGGCGTTCTTGCCGGAGTTCGGATACGGATACAGCTTGAAATACTTCAAGCCGATCGAATCGAGCGTGGTCAGCTTGGCGCCACCGACATCGGTAAAGTCTCCCGGATTATCGTGTTCGTAGGCGGTTGGTACCGTCAACTTCACGGGTGGTTGGCCCTGAATCAAGCGGAAAGCTTCGTAATCGGCGAAGAAATAGGTCTTGTTCTTCCATAACGGGCCGCTAAAGCTGCCACCATACTGGTTCTGCCGCACTTCCGGATGCCGTCTGTGAACGCCAAACAAATACGGATTGGCATCGAGAGCATCGTTGCGGAAGTATTCGTACAGGCCGCCGTGGTATTCTTTCGCGCCCGATTTGGTGGTGAGGTCGATGACGCCACCACCGGCTCGTCCCATCGTGGCCGGGTAGGCGCTGGCGGCAATTTTCATGCTGGCAATCGCGTCGACGGAAGGATGAACGGCCACCTTCGAATTGATCCTGTCATTATTGTCAACGCCATCAATCAGATTATTGTTGAGCGTTTCCAACTGACCGCCAACCGATACGGAAGAGGAAGAATGCTGCGCTCCAGGCTGGGCGCCGGAACTACTGCCGTTGGTATTCCCCTCGTTCGCGCCGTTGGTCAACTGCGCCAGGTTGACGAAATTCCGCTGGTTTTCGGGAATGTCGTTCAACTCTTTGCCTGCGAGCGAAGTTCCAATACGCGAGGTGACGCTGTTCGTCGCGCCTTCCACGGTTTCCGTAGAAGATCCCTTTTGCATCGGAACAACGGCCTTGGCATGATCGCCGGCGACCAAGGGCAATGTATGGATGACATACAGCTTGTAGCCCTTTTTCGCGACCCGCATGCGGTAATTGCCAACCGGAAGATTGGCAAGGGAAAAGTGTCCGGATACGTCACTGACAGATTGGAAAGAGCGATGCGTATCCAGATTCTCGATTGTCACATTGGCATGTGCCAGTGGTTGCCCGTCCGGAGCCAAAATCTGTCCATCTAAAGCGGCATTGCTTACGACGGTCGTTTCCTTTGTTTTGTCCTGAAATCCGGCTCCGTGGGCCATTCCGCTGGTCCACAGAATGCAAACGGCCAAGACGAGAAGGCTTATCCTCAAGGAGTGCGAAGCAAACGTTCGCTTCACTTGTTCTTCTTTCGGGAACCCAGTGTTTCTCGACATCTGTACATCCTTTCTTCTTTTAAACGGTGCAGTCCTGACCTCAAGAGTGCTGTGGCATTTTTTGCGGAGAGCGTCGGCTCCTTTGCAGCTTGCCTGCCGGACTAGACAATTGTTTTGCTGATTCGGCGAAGGCCACGGCTTAGCTCCTAAAGTAGCGAAAATCATTCAATCGTTTGGGCGCTCCTCTAACGGAACGCTCCTCTGCATGAACTCATTCAAGATGCGGCGGCATCTTTACGGTGGGCAAGTATTTTAACGGTAAAACAAGGGCGATAAGCCGCTCCAAAGAACAAGTGAACAAGCGCAAGAAAACAAACATCTTGTACGCCGCAATGCGAGCCATAGCAGATCTCTGAAGCTTCCCTTTTACAGTGTCATCACAAAGCGCAACCGGTTGTAGCGAGACATTTTCAGGCAGGTGCTCCGAAGCCGCTTGTCCGGATGATTTTCCATTAGCGGATTCAACGACGAAGAGCAATGGCAATCGCAACGGCTTGCTGCGCCAGTTCTTTCCCAAACACCGCAAAATCGAAGAGGTCACCGACAAAGAAATCGCACTGGCACAACACCTCGTAAACCATAGACCAAGAAAAAGTTTCGGCTACAAAACCCCGCATCAGGTCTTCTCGGAACCGTTGCACGCGAAGCACCCCATTGCGCCTCGTTGTTGAATCCGCCCTCTATAATGAGGACCATGGAAGTATCAAAACCATACGGGATCGAGTCTTCCGATACCTACTCCGAGGCTCGGTCGCGCGCGCTCATCGCCGAGGAACGCCGGGCTCTTTTGCAGCGTGTTCTGTGGAGTCCTCAGATTGCCAAGTCCTTGCGGATCCGCAAGTTCCTCGAATTTGTCTGTGAACGCGCCGCGCAAGATCCTTCCGCCGAGATTCACGAACAAGAGATTGGCTGCAAGGTTTTCGGCAAAAGCCCAGACTACGACACATCGATTGACAATGTAGTACGTGTCGCCGCCTCGCAAACGCGCAGAAAGCTGGAGCAGTACTTTGTCGCTGAAGGAGCTGACGAAGCCTACCTTCTCGAAATTCCTAAAGGCAGCTACTTGCCAGTCTACCGGCAACGCATGCCACCGCCAGAACCCGCACCGAATGCTCTGGTGGCTCCGCCACCGGAACCGGGGCCTTCGGTTCCAGCTCCATCCCGTTCCTTGACTCGCTCACGTACTTTTCTGGGGCTGATGATTGGTATCCCCTGGCTGCTCGCTGGAATTTGTGCCGCTCTGCTTTTATTCCGTCCGGCGCTGAAGTTGTCGCCTTCCGTGCTCGACGCTAATCCGTCACTCAATGCGCTCTGGTCGCAACTACTGCCGCGCAATGGGCGCACGGATGTTATCGTTACCGATTCCGGATTGAGCCTTTCGCAGGAATTGCAGCCACATCAGCTTACGCTGGCACAGTATTTGGACCGCAATTTTTGGGATCAAAAAGGCCAGACTGCATCGCGGCAGGATTTGCAGAGTTTCGTGCAACGCATGGTCAAACGGCGATTGACTAGCATTGGCAGCGTGACCACGGCATTTCGCGTAGCGGAGATGGTGGACAACAATCCTGCACGCGTGGCCATTCTTTCGCCGCGCGATTTCACCATGTCGCAAATGAAAACCGACAACGTGGTGTTGCTGGGGAGCAGTATCGCCAATCCATGGACTAGCCTGCTGGATGATCAACTGAATTTCCACTTCGGTTATGACCGCAACACGAATTTCGCCTATTTCGAAAACCGGAATCCGCGCTCTGGTGAACAGACCATCTACCGCACCGATGATACGGTCAGCTATTGCGAAATTGCATTTCTTCCCAATTCAGCGCAGACGGGCAATGTGCTGCTGATCTCCGGCGCCGAAGTCGAAGGTACCGAAGGCGGCGGCGAGTACATTACCAATGGACATTCGCTCGAACAGCTGCGTTCCTTTATGAAGATTGGAAAAGGGCGCTTTCCGTACTTCGAGGTTTTGCTCAAAAGCAGTAAAATTGGCGGTTCGACCACCGGATTGGTTCCTGTTGCCTATCGCCTGATCAAGCCGTAAAAAATACATTCGCGCGACGTCAAGCGACGGGCAAAACAGTGGCGGCTTTCCCCGAAGGTGAGCCGCCAAATAGAGCAGTTTGCGAATCGATGTAGACCGAAACCAATACGGTTGAGTGGCTTTTTCCTCAAGAAAAAGCCACATTGCACATCACTAAAAAGTTTACGCAATTTCGCAAACTGCTCTAGTAGGGTCGGAAAATGATTCGTTACAGACTGGAACCGTGACTGAGCTTCTGCACGGGCCGTACGCAAAGGCAACGCCGTCCAGGAACGAAACGTTCTTCGATCAAGCTTGCTCCAGTAATTTCGACCGGACGCGTTTCACTTTGCGGCAATAGCAGGAATAGCTCGTCACTACTGTGCGAAAACTCTCCGATCGCTGCAAGCTCAATGCGCAACCGATTCGTTTCACCGGTCATGCGAATCTGCCAGCCTCCACATCCGTTCTTTAGATGCGCTTCGCTTTCGCCATCATCCTCGTAGCTTTCTCCGCCGCCTTGTCCCTCCACGGGCGGAAAAAGCAGAAAACCGCGCGCCTTGGCCGGAGGATAGGCTGGTTCGATTCCATTCACGGGAATCGCGCTACCGTCGCGAATCAGGAAAACCGGCTGATTCCAAGGTGCGGGAAGTTCGATTTCCTGGCCACCTTTGTAAAGGAGTCCGGACCAGAAATTCCACCAGCTTGTCCCTTGTGGCAAATAGAGCCGGCGCGAAACAGCTCCGGGATGCACGACTGGCGCAACCAACATGGAGGAGCCAAGCATCATCTCGTCGTTTTCCGCATAGCAGCGCGGATCGTCGGGAAAGTCATAGAACGTCGGCCGCATCACCGGCTCGTACGCATTGCGATAGCGCCAGAGCAACAGATAGAGATACGGAGCCAACCAATTGCGCAAGTCCATCAAGCTGCGAATTTGTTCTTCGACTTCCGGATACATCCAGGCTTCATTCGCCGTTTGGTCGTCGTTCCACGAGTGGATGGAAAAGCGTGGCAAGAAGATACCTGCGGCAACCCAGCGAACAAAGAGTTCGGGATCGGGTCGTGGTCCGGCAAAACCACCCACATCGTGACCGCAGTTGGAGATGCCGGAAAGCGCCATTCCCAGGCCCATTTTGAGGTTGTATTGCAGCGTCTCCCAGGAAGTGTAGTTGTCTCCGGTCCAGGTCTGCGCATAGCGGTGCATACCGACCGATCCGGAGCGGGTCACCACATAAGGGCGTTCGTCTGGATGCTCTTCGAGCTGCGCTTGGCGCGAGGCGCGCATCATCAACAACGGGAACAGCGGCCGGATCTCGCGTGCGGTGCGGCGCTGACCGAAACCGTCAGCCAAAACATCCGGAGACCAGATTTCGAACTCGTTGTTGTCGTTCCATGTGGACGAAATTCCATAGGCCAGCAGCGCCGATTTAACATGCTCTTTCCACCAGACAAGCGTTTCCGGATGTGTGAAATCCAGATACGCGCCGGCATCGTCCCAGAACTGCACCATTGCCGGATTGCCGTTCTTGTCGGCGAGAAGCAGGTGCTTCTGCCGAGCCTCCTCGAAGAGCGGATGGTCATGCAGCAGACAAGGCTTGATGTTGGCGCACAGATGCACGCCCGCCTCGGCGTAGCTGCGCGTGAAAGCCTGCGGATCAGGAAAACGCTCCTTGCTCCAATGGAAAACGTAGCGTTTGTTCCCAATCGCCGTGTATCCCGAGGAGAGATGGAAGGACTCGCAGAAGACGCGGTGCTCGGTGCAGCGGTTTAGGAATTCGCCCATGCGCCGCTGCGCATCTGGAGCGTCGGTGTAACTCATTGTCGAGCCGGAGTAACTCAGTGCCCAGCGAGGCATCAGCGCCGGACGGCCAGTCAGCCATGTATAACGCCGTGTTACATCAGCTACGGCCGGACCGGCGATGAAATAGTAATCCAGATCGCCAAACTCGGCCATGAAATAGCGATAGTGTCCATGGTAATTGTCCCGCTCGCAGCCGAGATCGAATGTGCATTCTGAGAGTGTGTCGTAGAACAAGCCGAAAGCCAGATGCTCTTGCGGATTCCAGGTGATAGAAAAGGGAATGTGTTTGTAGAGGGGATCGGAGTTTTTGGCGCTATAGCCCATGGCGTCCAGATTGCACATGCGGAAGCGACGACCGGCGCGATTGGTTTCGCCACTCTTCTCGCCCAGACCGAAAAACATTTCTCGGCGGTCTAGCTCAAGATAGTGGTAGACCTTCTCGTCCCACCAACCGAAGTTATAGGCCTGCGTGCGGCGGTCGCGCGCCGCCGGACGCCAAGTGTTGCCGACGCGCAGTTCCCAAGTGCAAAGCAACCCGTTGAGTTCGACGGTCAGCCGAACTTTGGTGGTTTCGATCCGGAGCCTATCCGGCTCCTCCGTAAGCGTGAACTCCGGGCAGGAAAAGTCTTCCACCGAGAAGCGGTCACGCCCTTCGGTCGGCACATCGTCCTGTCCTGGCGCAATTGACCATGTGGCGGACTGGCGCATTTTGCCTTCCGGCAGCACGATTACGCGCAAAACGTCTTCTTCCAGGACGAAAAGATGCGCCGTGGCCGCCGTTGAGCTGGCCAAATCGACCCGCCCACGCGACTTTTTCACAAGATGAAACAGGGGCGGCTTACCAATTTCAGAACTGATTTTCATTGTGCAGTTTGCCTCCATTTGGGGCGAAGGAGAGTAATCAGAATCGTTGTTCCCAGCAGGTCAAAAATGCTCAAGCAGCAGAAGAGCGGGGAGAAACCGATGCGCGCTGCAAAGGCTCCGACCACAAGAGAAAAGGAAAGGCCGCCAATCCAGGAAGCCATCCCCGTCAAACCATTGGCGGTTCCGACCTCGTTCTGCTCGAAAGTATCGGTAGTCAGCGTATTGAGTAGCCCTGAAATCATTTGGTGGGCGAAGCCGCCGCAGCAGAACAGCCCAATCGCCCAAAGCGGCGTGCTAACCCATCCAACACCACTAACAGGCAGCATCAATGCGGCGCCCAACGCAACTCCGGCCACGCGTGAGCCGATCAGGCTCAGGCCAAAACGATCCATTAGATAGGGCGACAGGTAACCACCAAGGATTCCGCCCAAATCAGCGGCAAGAAAGGGTAGCCAAGCGAAGAGCGCAATGCCTCTCAAATCCATATGCCGTTCGGTCGCCAGATAAAGAGGTATCCAGAAGTTGAAGGTCTGCCAAGCGGGCTCGGCCAAAAAACGGGCAATGGCAATCGCCCAGAAAGACCGCTTCTTGATTATTTCCCGCGTCGCGACGCGTTGTCCGGCTGGCTGCGGAACGCGTTCAGCCAGGATGTGTTTCCGCTCCTCACGCCCCAGAGCCGGATGGTCGGCCGGAGAGCGATAGAACAACCACCACAAGAGTGCCCATGGAATTCCGATCAGGCCACTGACGACAAAGGCCGTGCGCCAATCGTAATGCAAGGCCAGCCAGACAATGATCGGCGGAGCCAGCATCGCCCCCAGCGAGGTTCCCGCATTAAAATAGCCAATGGCGACCGAACGCTCTTTCTTCGGGAACCACTCCGCAACCGCTTTGACCCCTGCCGGAATCGCGCAAGCCTGACTGAGCCCCAAAAAGCCTCGGCAAACCGCCAGCGATCGCCATCCGGTTGCCAAGCCATGTAGTGCCCCAGTCACCGACCAGAGAACAGCAAAGAGCATGAAACCCACCCGCAAGCCAAGCACATCAATGACCCAGCCGCAAACCGGCTGCATTACGGTATAGGTTACCTGGAAAGCAGCGACGACATAGGAGTATTGCTGCGTACTAAAGTGCATATTTTGTTCAAGTTGCGGGCCAAGAATAGCCAGGGAATTCCGTGCCAGGTAATTGGCAATCGTTCCCAGGCAAACCAGTCCGATGATCCACCACCGCAACCCTTTGATGACAGGCCAGCTTTTCTGCTGGTCTTCTCGCTCTCCCTCTTTGATCGTCGCTGACATCAAGCTCCCCACATGCGGTCCAAGATCACGGTCTAAGATCGCTGCCAGTTTTGCTATCACTGGCCATGGTTAGCCTGCATGAGCCAAGATTTCAGACGCAAGTTTATTAACCGTAAAAGCCGAAGGTGTGTATTTCCTTGAAGAAAGCAGCATTGAAGCAAGCCTTCCTATAGGCTGAAACACTGTTTCGCCTCACGGATCGTTGCACTCTAAAAAACACCTATTTTTACAGTAACGATACAGATCGAACGGCTCCGCAACGTGGATTAGAGCAGTTTCATGCACCATGCGCTCTCACGCAAGGATCTTTCAATTTATCGGGTGATACATAAAAAGTATTGGACGGCATAGGCGAATTGTCCACAAACTGGGCACATCACGGCACGTTGGAAGATGCAAATTCAGCGTCTGGAGAGACTGGATGACACATACACGAGGTTCCTCAATCTCTGTACTCCTCAATAAGCACATGGCGGTTGGCAACGCAGAATTTAGCCCCGGAATGCCGCTGGCAGAACCACTGAGATAAATATGTACGGGAAGGGAATGATGGACAGCAAGCTCGAAGCCCACACCAAACTGCTCGAATATGCTCGCGTGGGGTTCTGTGGGGTGGTAAACTAACCGACCGTGTGGTCAGGTTATTGATTCTAATGGTCGGGGCGGAGGGATTCGAACCCCCGACCCTCTGCTCCCAAAGAATAGCTCAGCCGTTTATGCCGATTTGTGCCCGTTCTACCACGCTTGTATTTTCAATGGGTTATGCTCCATTGCTTCCAACCTGTGCAACCCCGTCTAAACCGGCACCCGCTACAGTATCCGCTACAGTCGCTATATCTGACCCCGCGCCAGTGCCGCGAGGGAAATAGAGAACTGAGCGACGGTGTGGCGGTATGACGGTAGTAGGTCGGACCGTGATAATGATTTCAGCGAAAGGCGCCTTTATGAACAGCAAACGGGTGTGGGAAGTTGCGCTTACGGTGCTGGTGGCAATCGTCCTGCTGGCCGCCGCCGCAGGAAGGTATCCCTACGGCTTCTACATGGTGCTGAGGACGGCTGGAACAGTGGGCGGAGTCTATTGGGCGGTGCGGGTGTATCAGGCAGGGCCACGGGGCTGGATGTGGGCTTTCCTGGCTGTGGCGCTCCTGCTCAACCCGATCTTGCCGGTAAGGATGCACCGGGAGGACTGGCAGCCAATCGACATCGTTCTCGGCCTGTTCATGCTCGGATGGTCCGGGTACTGGTTGTGGCGTACACGCCAGCGGGCTTGATATGCGTCCTGTCGATTAAATCTCTGGAGAGTGGGGAAGAATCCCGGAGCGACGGGAAAACCATCAGAGTCGAATGGCTGTCCAAAAGATCAAACACCCTCCAACTACCCAGACAGTGTGCAGCCCCCGCAGTCGTTTCACTCCACCACACAAAATGCCCCTTTCCCATCTCATGCCATATCTGCTACTAAACATCGGCAGAGGTTAACCTGATGTGCCCTGAGCACTGCCTCTTGATGAACCAGCGATAGTGACAGTTACGACCGTGTTTTACCCATCCGGCCAAGCATCAAGACGCCATATAGCCATGGAAAACCGGAGAAAACCACAGCACAAGTGTCCACAAATTCAGCCCAGCCGGAAGGGTCAAGCTAGGCCGCTCAGGACGGGGTTTGGAGCGGAGCCAAAGGGGATACCCTACGTTTTGAAGCAGAGCCAACTTTAGGCTCTAAACCGGCCGAAACTGTCGTTTCATAGATCACGGAAAAGGCCGGATGGGGTCCACCACGCAGCCAGCCTCTCACTCAGCCCCAGGATGAACACTTCCGTTCGCCGCTTCTCCCCGCCCCTGTTCTGTGACACCCACCGGGCCACGCACTGTACAGCAGCCCGCCCCTGCTCGTTCTACGCCGTTTCTGCTACTGCCGGACCTGTGCGCCAAGGGGGGGGAGG
>Ga0224525_1000192_pt1 | contig 30391 bp, 27 predicted proteins | sample CFST100metaG_FD_179874 | JGI IMG/M metagenome (GOLD analysis project Ga0224525, IMG submission 179874) | Peat soil microbial communities from Stordalen Mire, Sweden - C.F.S.T100 | ecosystem: Environmental > Terrestrial > Soil > Wetlands > Peat | place: Sweden: Norrbotten County, Stordalen Mire...
CTATTTCACTGTTATCAACGATTTCAGGCAAGACTTCCACCGAAGCGAACGATGTCTGGCGCAAACTGTCGGCATTGAACGGCGAGAGACGCACCAGCCGATGCACGCCCGCCTCGTTTTTGAGATATCCGTATGCGTTTCTTCCCATAACCTTGAATGTCGCGCTCTTGATGCCGGCTTCTTCGCCGCGGGAATCATGGATAATCTGTGATTTATAATTTTTCCTCTCCGCATACCGGAGATACATCCGGAGCAGCATTTCCGCAAAATCCTGCGCATCCACCCCGCCCGCGCCGCTTCGTATCGTCACAATCGCACTGGCGCCGTCATATTTCCCGCTCATAAATATCTGAAACTCATTTTTCAAAAATACTTTTTCTATTTCCAAAAGTTTATTTTCCACCTCAACCTCAAGTTCCTTGTCTTCTTCACTTTCCGCCAGTTTCGCCATCTCCTCAAGACTGACAACATCCTCCTGCAATCCTTTCCAAAATCCGACTGTTTCCTTGAGCTCCTGCATTTTCTGCATCACTTTCCCCGCCTTCTCCGGCTCATTCCAAAACCCTTCCAGCATAGTCTCGCTTTCCAGCAACTGCGCCTCCTTTTCTTTTCCAGCAACGTCAAAGACGGTCGCTTACGGCAAGCACCCTTTCTTTTAAACCTTCAATTTTTTCGATTGTTTCTTTCATAGGCAAATTATAACACGAAACCAAAAATATCGAAAAGCAAATAGAAAAAACCCTTAAAAAATAAAAGGGTTTCAAAGCTTTTCATTTATTTTTTTAGCAAATAGATGCAATACTTGCGCTCTTGCGCTTTCCTTTCCAAGATTGTTTGGAAATTTTCATTAAATTCAGAATAGCCTATTACAAACTCAGCCCAATATATTATCCAGGTTTTCATCTGTCTGGCTAGGCTAACGTCATCAGGACCTTCCCATAATTGTAGTTTAGTCCCGGAATTATCACTCTTAAACCCCTTTATTTCCCTCAGATATAAAAAGGTCACAATTGTTTTGCTGAAATCTTTTGGGCTAATTTTACTATAATCAGATATTATAACATACCCCCCGACTTTTAGGCATTTTTACTTATAATACAATTCATTATTTAATTGTCAAGTAATTCAACCTGATTCTATATCAAATATTTCCTAAACTATAAAACAGCTAGCTATTAGCTGTTTTATCAAATTGAGCCATCTGTCGGGATTGGACCGACGACCTGCGGTTTACGATACCGCCGCTCTACCAACTGAGCTAAGATGGCCAAAAGACTAAAAAATGCCAAGAATCATTTCTTGCACATTTATCTTATATTCTATTGGGCGATAGGTCAAGATACTAGGATTTCAAGCTTGACAGACCTCATTTAATTTATATAATGTATAGTCAATCCCAACCCGTTTGCGGTCTCATATTCATCTGCAGCCCCAATTGATTTCTCCCAATCGGGAGCCATAAAGATATCTGTCACTCCCCCACCGACAACTTTTTGCCAAAAAATATAAAATTCATTTTCATGAATTGGCTGAGGAAGATTCTGCCTCCAATATGCTTCTTCAGCAAAAACATCTGCAGCAGAGAATACAACCCCATTAAAATTTTTCCTAGTTTCTTCGACAAAATCATCTAACCTCTCCAAATTCTTCCCAATATTATCCTCGCCATCAGCTGTAACTTTACCTGCAACATATCCGATTTTCATTTGAGGATTTTTATTTTTCACAAAAGCAATCTCTTCAAGAGTAATCTTAAGAACTTCTTCAAAACTTGATGCCTTTTTAAGTGTTTGTTTTAATAATTTCATTGATTATTTCCACATAATATAAAACTCCGTTTATGAACTTGTTATAAAGCCCCCTTTATCTCCTTCTCAAATCTCCTGAAAAACTCCGCCATATAGTCATGTCTTTCCTTGGCGATTTCCTTTCCGGTCTTCGTAAAAATCTTCGATTTTACTTTCCTTAATGTGAAATAATATTCAAGAAGCGCAGAGTCTTCTTTTGTATAACTGTAGTCTCGGCCATCTTTCAAGAGTCTTTTTTCATTTCCGGTATAGAGACAGCAACTGCCAGCCGCACCGGCGAACAAGAAATCTCTGGCAACACCGACAGCGCCGATAGAATCGAGTTTGTCCGCATCGAACAAAACTTTCGCCTCAATCGTTTCAGGTTTGTGATTATTCCTGTTCCTGTGAGACAAGATGCAATGCAAAATATTTTCTTTCATACCTTCATCCAAGTCATATTTTGACAAAATCTTCTCCGCGAGCTCAACTCCCTTTTCCGCATGATCGACTTTTCCTTTGGTTCTCATATCTTCCTTTCTGCCAATATCATGCAGATAGACTGCAACTCTGACAATATCAATGTCCGCTTTTTCCTTCTTCGCAATCCTGAGAGCCAAAGCATATACCCTCTCGACATGACTCCAATCATGGCAACTTGAAGCGCCGACAAAAAATTCTTTAGCCTCATTTTTTATTTCCTCGATTATTTTCTCATTTATCTTCATGTTTTATTAATGCTTTATATTTAGCAACCTATAAACCTGAGCGGGTAACGGGAGTCGGACCCGTCTCTAAACCTTGGGAAGGTCTCATAATACCGATATACTATACCCGCGAAATATAACACCGCATTCTTGTAGAGACAAGGCACTGCCTTGTCTAATTAGCACGATTAACATTGATATACGAAATACTTTTATCAGACTCGCAGAATAGAACCGTATTCTGTGACTTATTTGTAAGCGTAAAATTATGCGACATTCCGAGACGCGATAAATCGACGTCTCTACAGATACGAAAATACATTTAAATTACAAACTATCCTCTGCTCGCGAAAAAATAACTCCACCATTTCTGATAATTGAGCGCATCGTTTTTCTGCTGATCGGCGGTTTTTTGTACGTCCTCGACGTTGTTTTTCTTGTTGTCAATCATCACCACTTTTTCCCCATCGCCTTTCAAGTTCAGCCGCGCCCGCGCCTCCGATTCTTTATATTGATCCGTCTGATAATATTGGATGAGCTGCGAGAGTTCATAATTATCCTTCTTCATGGATTCAATCTGCGTTTTCAGAGTGTCGATGTCTTTCTTGATCATATACTCGCGATAGACTTCCTTGCTAAGTGCCGACCCCAGCACAAAAACCACAATCAGCATCACGGCCCCGACGAACCGGAAAGAAAATTTCCCGATCAATTTTTTATTTTTATTTTTGGTAAGCATCTTTTGGTTATTATATTTTGAAATAAATTATTTCGTATTTTGTAGAGACGTCGATTTATCGCGTCTCTCGAATGCAGGATAGCATATCGTAGTATAACAGACGCGATAAATCGCGTCTCTACAGATACGAAATGCAACGCACCTCTCGCCATTACCCTTCCAATAACATAATTGTCGCCAGCTTTTATAGACGCCGCACAAAATTGGTGCTAAAATCGGAATGAAGATGGAGAAATCGCTAAAAGCTTTATAAAGTCGCCGTCTTTGCTTAATCCATGATTCAAATATCTTATATGAAAAAGAAAAAATTGTTCGACGCCATCAAATTTATCGCCATTTCCCTTGTAGGACTCAGCGTGATCGCCGCCCTTTTTGCCCCTTTCATCCTCAGCTACTCACAGAAGTAATATAGCATATTTTTGTAGAAAATATAACCCCTAAAACGTAAATCTTAAAATCATATTCATTAGTCCAGCCAACCTCCTCTCCTGAGATAAAACCGTCAATTTGTCATTCTAGTGAGAATCCCTTCAATATTATTATTCGCATATAAATATTATTTATTTCCAATATGCTGTTGAAGGAATCCTTACAGGATGACAAAAGGTAGGATCTGTAATAGGAACAAAGTTTTGGATTTTAAACATTTGAATTTGTGATTTATTTGGAAATTGTGATTTGGGATTTGGTGCTTTGGGATTTGGTGCTTTGGGATTTTTAATTTGAGTTTCATAAAACCGAGAATCAAATCTCGGTTTTATATTCAACCTAATTTTACTCATTTATATTTTATATATCCAAATTCTGCACGCTCTTGGCATAAGTCTGAATGAATTTCTTTCTCGGCGCGACTTCGTTTCCCATCAGTATATCAAACACCGAATCAGCCTCTTCCGCGTCTTTGATGGAGACTTTTTTCATAATGCGCGTTTGCGGAGACATAGTCGTTTCCCAAAGTTGCTCGGGATTCATTTCTCCCAAACCTTTATAGCGCTGGACATTGATGCCTTTCATCTCGCCCTCACCGCCATCATATTCCTCTCCTCCCGCATTCTCGCCTTCCTCGCCCTCCTCTACAACCGCTACAACTTCCGGAACTCCGGCTTTCTTTCTCTTGTTTGCATCCTTTTGCATCTCCACGATTGCCGCAGCTCTTTCCTCCTCCGTAAAAGCATACAGGAATTTCTTGCCGTATTGGACTTTATAGAGAGGCGGTTGAGCGATATATATATGCCCATCGGTTATAAGGTTCTCGAAATAACGATAAAACAAAGTCAACAAAAGCGTCCTGATGTGCGCGCCGTCCACGTCCGCATCGGTCATAATTATGATGCGGTTATATCGAAGTTTTGTCATATCGAATTTTTCTCCGATTCCGGTTCCGAGCGCGATGATGAGATTCTTGATTTCCTGCGAGGTGAACACGCGGTCGAGCTGCGCCTTTTCCACATTCAAGATTTTTCCTCGAAGCGGCAAAATCGCCTGAAATGCCCTGTCCCTTCCCTGCTTGGCTGATCCGCCTGCCGAGTCTCCCTCCACGAGATATAGCTCGCATCTGTCCGCTTTTTTCTCGCTGCAATCTGCCAGCTTACCAGGAAGCGTCATTCCTTCCAGCGCACCTTTACGGATGATAGTATCGCGCGCCGCTCTCGCTGCCAATCGCGCTTTGGCCGTCAGAATACATTTGCTAAGGATCGCTCGGGCATCATTCGGATTCTCTTCAAGATATTCGTCCAGCGCTTCGTTGGCAACACTCGATACGATTGATTTCACTTCCGCATTGCCAAGCTTTCCCTTTGTCTGACCCTCGAACTGCGGATCCTGAAGCTTCACATTTATAACCACCGTCAATCCTTCAAGCACATCGTCTCCGCTCAGGTTTTCATCTTTTTCTTTCAAAAAACTTTTCTTTCTTGCATAAGAATTAAGCGCGCGCGTCAAAGCTGAACGGAAACCGACCACATGCATTCCGCCATCTATCGTGTGAATGTTATTCGCAAAAGCGAAAATATGATCCTTGAAGCCTTCGTTGTATTGCATCGCGATTTCCACCATCACGTTCTCCCGCTCCTTCTCTATATAGAAAGGAACTTCATTCTTGATTTCTTTTCCTTCATTGAGCTGCTTCACATAAGAGACGATTCCTCCGTCGAAATAGAAAGAATAGTTTTTCAGCGCTTCCGGATTTCTGGAATCCATAAGTTTTATTCGCACACCTTTAGTGAGATATGCCTGCTGCCTCATCCGCGCCACGATTCTTTTCCAATCATACTCGATTTCTTTGAATATCTTATTGTCCGCCTGAAAAACAGTCTCCGTTCCGGTTCCTTCCGCCTTGCCGATAGATTTCACGTCTGCTTTCGGAATTCCCTCGGCATATTCCTGCATCCAGAGTTTCCCGTCTCTTTTGACTTCCACGCGCATATACGAACTCAGCGCGTTCACCACGCTCGCTCCCACTCCGTGAAGCCCTCCCGAGACTTTATATCCCCCGCCGCCGAATTTTCCTCCGGCATGAAGGACGGTCATAATGGTTTCCAGTGTGGATTTTTTGGTCTGAGGATGTTTCTCCACCGGGATTCCTCGTCCGTTATCTGAAATGCGTATACGATTCCCCTCCATAAGCTCCAGCTCGATATAATCACAGTATCCGCCCAGCGCCTCGTCGATGGAATTGTCTATGATCTCCCAAATAAGATGATGAAGCCCGTCCACACTCGTCCCTCCGATATACATTCCCGGCCTCTTTCGCACCGGGTCCAGACCCTCCAGAACTTGAATGTTACTGGCGCCATAACTGCCATTGTCTTTCTCTTTTACCATAAAGATATTTATAATTTCTTAAATATTTTACAACACAATTATCATTACTATAAGGATTCCTATCTTATCCGTCATCCTGAGGTACTCCGAAGGATTCCGAACTATCCCGCAATAGGATTAAATGCTTCACTGCTATTTATAATATCTCAAGCATTACCTCCTTAATGCCTCTAATTTTCGCCGAATTTAATAGCAGAAACAATCTTCTGTTCAAGATCACCGAATCCCCCATCCGCTTCATGACTCGCATAAGAAAAAGCTAAAACGAAATTCGGGAAATAATAACTTCTGGAAAATCCATAATTATCACCTTCATCATATCTATTAGATGTTGTAATATAAACTTCTTTTTCACCCATTTGCTTTGTCTCCGGTCCCGTGATTTCCGGCACTTCGGCATATGCCGGCGCATAATCAACTTCATTCTTCGCATCATTATAAGCAGAATCTGTTATTCCCTTCACTATTATTTGCACTCGAGGAGAATCCGCTTCTCCTACTTTCGCATTTGCATAAGAATCCAAAATAATCCCTTGCGTTTTATCTTCATCTTTTGCAACCAACAAGATATCCTTTGGATATTGAAATTCAAATCCATACTGTTCATCCTTATGCACTCCAGAATTCACGGTATCTTCTGTTTTTGTAATTTTAATCGTAGAAAGCATTTTCTGTTCTATAGTACTAAAGTTCCGGTCTATATTTTTATCAGCATAACCGAAAGATAAATTAAAACTCGGAAAATAATAAGTTCGATAAACTCCATTGCCTTTGTAAGTTCCCGGTCCATTATCGCCATACAATTTATAAGTGACCACATAAACCGGTTTGCCGATTATTTCCGTTTCTTCCAAACTCGTAAATTGGACATAATCCCTCATAGCATCTATCTCCTTTTTTGCATCATTGAAAGGCGAGTCCTTTATATTATCTTCCCACACTTGGACATTCGGACTGGAAGTATTTAATGCCTTATCATTTGTAATAGCAAAAGATTTCAGAATAAAACCGTTGCCTGCTTCATCTTTCGCTTCAGATAAAACGTCTTTGGGATATTCGATTTCAAATCCAAGCTTTTCGCTTTTATAAGTCTCCCAGTTAGTCCTTCCATCTTTAGTCAAATCGCCATTCCCTCTCTGCGCCGCATACCTCCAATCATCATGAATAAAAAGAATATTTGCAACAATTCCAAACACCAGGACAATTCCCACAAACACGCTGCTCCAAAGAACATTTCTTGCGACGGACAAAGAATCGATAGCCCTTTTCATAGATTTTATTTTTGTAGTAATTATTTTTTCTAAAATCACTGTCATCATAATGAGTAGCGTGTCATCCTGAGATACTCCCGCGTTACACCGTTGGCTACAGCAAAGCGAACCGAAGGATCCCGTTGCTATAATTCGTACAGTCTTTAAATTCACGATTCTTACTCATGCCTGCCAGAATACTATCCAAAATAGCACCATCATTTTGTCATTCCGAGGAGCGCATTTGGCGACGAGAAATCCCTATCATACGATAGAATTATGTGATATAGGTAAGACTTAATGTTGTGAAGAGATTCTTCACTGCGGATTACCTTCGTTCAGAATGACAAAAAGTGAAGATTATTGCAAGAGAGAAAATTCATAAGATTGAGATAGTTATTTTATAAAGTTTATCCCTACTTCCTAATCTCCCCGCCGATCTTCTCCATCTCTTTAATAATCCTTTCCATAATCGATTTTATCTCCTCATCGCTGAGCGTCTTATTCTCTGCCTGGCACACTATTTTGAAAGCCACACTCTTTTTATTCTCTCCCAAGCTGGCTCCTTCATAAATATCGAAAGGAGTGATCTCTATAATATTCTTATCTTTGAACCCGAGAATCAGATCTTTGATCTTTTGCCACTCAACTCCTTTATCAACCACCACGGCAAGATCAAACTCGCTGATCGGCATTTTGTTTATACCAACAAAAACACCAGCCTCCCTGCGAAGGCCTGCGAGTTCTTCTTCGTCGATTTCAAAGCAGAATACTCTCTCTTCCAAGCCTAATTTTGCCAGTATCTGCGGATGGATTTCACCTATCTTTCCGACAGGCTTTCCTTCTACTATTATATCAGCAAATCTGCCTTTATGCCAGAAAAATTCGCCTTTTTCGTCCACGACATAGCGCACGTTTTGAAAACCTAAATTCTCCAAAAATGCCTCAATTTTGCCTTTGCCGACATAAAACAAATCTTCATTTTTTATATTCCGAGAAGACAGCACGCCGCTCAAAAATCTTTTCTCCAATGGAAGCTCGCCATCTTTACGAAAAGCCACCCGACCGAGTTCGAAAACCGGCACCTCGGATTTATATTTGAGATTTTCCTGCACATTCTTCAGCATACGCGGAATGAGGCTCGTCCGGAAAAATTTATAATCCTCGCTCAGATAATTCTTAAGCTCGAGATATCCTTCCTTCTGAAGTCCCATATTCACGATGTCTTTCTCGCTGATAAGAGAATAATTATATACCTCGAAAAATCCCAGGCCTTTCCAAATATTCCTCACTTCCCTCTCCATCTCCCAAAGCTCGTCTTGGCGCACCTGCTTCATCTCGACCAGCGCCTCCTTCGCATTGATATTTTCATAGCCATAGATTCTGGCAATCTCCTCGATCACGTCGTTTACTTTCTCAATATCTATTCTAAAAGTTGGAATCGTAATTTTTATCTTATCACCGTCGCTCGCCGCCTTGAGCTCGAGAGAGTTCAAAATGGACAGCGCTTTTTCTTTCGGAACATTCACACCGAGCAGATTCTCGACTCTTCCATATTCAAATTCGATTTCTTTTTCCTTTCGGGGTTCGAAATATACATCGATAATTTCTTCATTAACTTTTCCTCCGGCAATTTCCTGCGCCAACTTCAAAGCCTCTTGCAAACACGGCATCGTATTTTCCGGATCGATTTCTCTTTCGAAGCGGTATGACGCATCCGTAAAAACCTTGAGTCTCTGTGCGGTCTTGCGGATTCCCGGACCGGCAAAATTCGCCGACTCAAAAATTATATTTTTCGTATCAACTGTCATCGCCGTTTCTTTACCGCCGATGACTCCGGCAATCGCAATCGGTTTTTCTTCGTCAGCAATCACCAAATCGGTTTCCGTAAGTTCATATTCTTTGTCATCAAGCGCCAAAATCTTTTCGCCCTTTTCTGCCTTTCGGATAGTTATTTTTCCTTTCAATTTATCCGCATCAAAAGCATGCATCGGCTGACCGAAAGAAAACATAATATAGTTCGTGATATCGACAATATTATTGATCGGACGAAGCTCAACGCTCTCTAGTTTTGTTTTTATAGATTCCGGAGAATCTGCAATCTTCACATCATTTACAACAGCGGCAGAATATCTCCGACATAAATCTTTCTCCTGTATCTCGACTTCCAAAACATTATTTTTTTGTATTGTCATCCTGAAAGCCTTTAGGCTTGAGGGATCTGGGAACTCTTTTAGACTCTCCTCACCAAATTTTTCAAATTTATTTCCCGTGATCGCCGCCACCTCCCGCGCCATACCGCAATGACACAAACAATCATGCGCTCGATTCGGCAAAACATTTATTTCCAAAATCGTATCATCAAGCCCCAGCGCCTCACGGATCGGCGTACCGATTTTCAAGTCTTTATCCAACACCATGATTCCCTCATGACTTCTGCCAAGCCCGATTTCATCCTCCGCACAAATCATCCCGCAAGATTTTTCTCCGCGCACTTTCCTCTCCTCAATTTTCATCCCATTCGGAAGATTCGCGCCCACAAGAGCCACTGCCACCTTCTGTCCAACCTCGACATTAGGCGCACCGCAAACGATATCCAAAGTCTCTGTTTCTGATATTTTTACTTTAGTTATGCTAAGCTTATCCGCATCCGGGTGCTTATCCTTGAAAACCACCTCTCCGACCACGACATTATCCAAGCCTTCACCCAGCTTCTGGACCGATTCCACTTCAAAAGCATGCATCGTCAAAACCTCGGCAATCTCCTCCGGCGTTTTTTCGATTTCCACAAATTCCTGAAGCCATTTATATGATATTTTCATTTTGGTTGATTATAGATTAAATACTTGACAAAATAAATAAAATTGTTTATTCTTTAGAAAAATCTGGAGGAAATATGAAAAATAAAAAAGTGTTAACTGCTCTTCTCATAATATTAATTATCTTGTTTGCTGCTTATTTGTCTAATTATGGCCATTATGAATCGAAAAATTCGAGTTCTATCAATGGTACTAATATAACAACAGCTACAATTGTAGATAATATAGATAATAGTAACAGCCACCTAGTATATCTCAATTTCGACCATGAGATAGATATCAAAACCGTACTACACAACGAATCTTATTATGAATATTACACTCAGGAGATTGAAACCCCTACAATTATAATTTACATCGGCAAAGTCGTAACTATGGACAATCCAAGTGTCGGAATTGCCGAATCAACCGCTGGCTCCATAGTAATAAAAGCAATTCTTGTAGAGTTCGCTAGCGGTAATTACGTCCCCTTAGACGGAATCCCTAAAGGATCCGTACAAAAAGGATATATTAACATAATAAGTATACAAAAAAAGGATACCTCCAACTCAATAGAAGTTAAAATTCCCAAACTTGAGGCCTAAAAAACCTCTTCTTTTTATTTTCAAAAAACTAGAACTGTTCTAAAAATCTCAAATCGTTTCCATAGAATAGTCTGATGTCATTCACTCCGCGCTTTATCATTGCTATTCTGTCGAGCCCGACTCCAAACGCGAATCCTTCATACTTCCCCTCTTCCAATCCCACTGCCATAAAGACTTTCTGATTCACCATTCCTGCGCCCAAAATCTCGATCCATCCTGTCTGCTTGCAGATGCGGCAACCTTTATTATTACAATATGGACACGCGACATCAATCTCGAATCCTGGCTCGACGAATGGAAAATAACTAGGTCGAAGTCTTATTTCTAATTCTTTTCCAAATAAACCTTTCATAAATTCCGCGATAACTGATTTGAAATTCGCAACCGTAATCTTGCCGCTCTCGTCCACCATCAATCCTTCCACCTGATGAAAATTCGATTCGTGCGTCGCATCGGAATTTTCATAGCGAAAAGTCCTTCCCGGAACTAGAATCCGGAACGGCGGCTTGTTCTCTTCCATAAATCTCACCTGCATCGGCGAAGTGTGAGTTCGGAGCAAATTTCCGTCCGTAAACCAAAAAGTGTCCCACATATCTCTTGCCGGATGAGAGGCGGGAATGTTCAAAGCATCGAAATTATGGAATTCATCTTCCACTTCTCTCCCTTCGGCAATAAAAAATCCCATCGAACGAAAAATATCCTCGACTTCATAACGCGTTTTTGTAAGCGGATGAATGTGCCCTACCGCCGATTTTTTACCGGGATAAGTCACATCAAGTTTTTCTTTAACGTCTAGCTCGGCAGATTCTTTCTCTTTCATCTGCGCTTCTTTTTGAAGTATTGCGGCTTCAATCTCTTGTTTCACGACATTAGCAAGCTGCCCGATTTCTTTCTTATCCTCCGCCGACATATCCTTAAGCCCTTTCAAAACCTCCGTAAGCTCGCTTTTCCGTCCAAGATATTTCACCCGAACACTCTCGAGTGCCTGAACATCTTCCGCTTTCTCGATTTCCGCCAACGCCGTCCTTTTTATACTCTCGATTTTATCATTCATATGATTAAATTATTTTTATGTTTTCTATCGTTTTTTTGCTTTTCATCCCAAAAGCCGTACTCGGCTGAGGGATCTGTGAACTATACTATCTGCTAATAACATTATATTTATAACAAAGCCATAATTGCATAGTGAAGTTTATAGATTTCTCACATCCGTTCGAAATGACAAACATGAGGTTACACCTCATTCTCCACGTCCACAAACTCCGCTTCCACCTTGAACTTTTTCGCCACCAGATTTCCCAAATTCCTGATTCCTTCTTTTTCCGTATTATAATGCCCGGCATTTATAAAATCAATTCCAACTTCCTCAATCTTCCGCACTACTTCTTCACGGATGTCTCCGGCTAAAAACACGTCCGCACCGGCAAGAAATGCTTCCTCAAAACGTGGGGAAGCTCCACCGGAAATGATTGCGATTTTCTTCACGTTCTTCTTTCCAGCCGCAATCACAAAACTTTGCGTACATAATTTATCCTCAACCGCTTTCTTAAACTTTTCAAAACTCATTTCCTTGTCCAATTCGCCTATAAATCCGATAGACAGAGGTTTGACATTTTTCACGCCTAATAATTTACAAAGACTGATATTATTTCCAATTACAGGATGGGCATCCAGCGGCAAATGATAGCCAGCCAGATTTATATTATTTTCCAACAGCAATTTGATTCGATTTCTACTGAGTCCGGTCAAACGCAATGGACTTGGTATATCATTTATAAATATTCCGTGATGAACCATGATCATATCTGCCTGCCTTTCGATTCCCGCTTCTATGAGCTGTTTGCTCAAGCTGACACCGGTTATAATTTTTTTAATATCCACTACCCCTTCAATCTGCAGGCCATTGCAACAATAATCCTCAAAATCTTTGACTTTCAAGTATTCGTTACAGAACTCAATAATTTTGTTTCTTTTGGCTGACATATGTTTTACATTTATTATAATTCCTTATAATTCACAAATTGAACTCACTTTTTAAATATGATCTCACAATTTCTTCCCCTCTCCGCGCTGGGAGAGGGTCAGGGTGAGGGGAACAAAGATTTTTCCTTATTTACAGACTAATAGTATATCAAGGGATTCTCAACAGAATGACAAATTGTGGGTTTTATTTCAGGAAAGAGAGTCTATAGGATTGATATAATATTTAAACGTCATATTCAAAATATAGGCCCTTATTGCATCAAAATCTCTTCCCTATTTGCCCTCATCTCCTCCAGATTCCTGCACCCTACCAGCATCATACAAGTCTTCATTTCCAGAATATAATTTTCCAAAAATTTCCGAACTTCATCGGCACTTACATCTGCGCATTTGAGGAGCGGACCCGCAAGTCCGACCAACTTCGCGCCCATCGCCAAAGCTTTACAAGCCGTTATCCCGTCATAAACTCCGCCGCTTGCAATCAAAGGAACTTTCACAGAATCCAGACACTCTGCCAGACTTTCCGCCGTCGGAATTCCCCACTCGGCAAACCTTTCGCCGATTGAAATTTCCTGACGATAGCTTTCTACCTTCGCCCAGCTGGTTCCGCCCGCGCCTGCCACATCAATTGCCACCACACCCGCTTTTTCAAGCTTGGACGCCACTTTTCCCGAAATGCCCGAGCCAACTTCTTTGGCAAGAACCGGCCTGTCCATAAAGCTTATAAAATCTTGCAGATTATCGAAAGATCCTGCAAAATCACGCTCGCCTTCCATCTGGGAAAGCTCCTGCGCCAGGTTCAGATGCACAAAAATTCCATCCCCTCCGATGGATTCTAATGACACTCTTATCTTATCAAAGTTTTCCTTATTTTTCAAGTAATCTAAGCCAATATTGCCCAGATACAAAAGATCCGGCGCCACGCTTCTAATCTCATAAGTCGAGGTGAGTTTTTCATCCCGGCACATCGCCTTTTGTGAACCGCAACTCATAGCGACTCCCAAATCCTGTGCGGCCTGCGCCAGATTCTCATTTATTCTTTTCGCAGATTCGCATCCGCCCGTAATGGAAGAAATAATAACAGGAACGCTGAGCTTTTTTCCCAGAAACTCACAAGAAAGATCAATATCTGAAAAATTAAGATCGCAAAGAGCGCTATGTGTGAACTCATATTTCTCGAAACCGTTGGTTTTGCTGAAACTCACATCTTTATTGAGACAAATCTCGATATGCTCCCCTTTCCTCTTCTTTATAGACATCCTACTTTTTGATTATGAAATAAAACTCCGCCGCGACCACCACAAGCACGAACAGGAAAGCGCTATAGATATTGAGCCGCCTCTCGCCCTGCAAGATCAAAAGCCCCACGAACGTGACCGCCAAAAACATTCCCTGACGAAAAGCGATTTCCACCTGCTGGAACTCGATCTTGTCCTCGAATATCTTACGGCGAAAATAAAAGCCCGCCAGAGAGAAAAAGCTGGAGAGAGCAAAAAACAAGGTAAAATAGAAAATCAAAAACCCCAGCAGATTCGTGCTTGTCGGATCGATATTTTGCAAAACCAATATCCAAGCGGCAAAGCAAAGAAGGGTACTGGCACCCATTCCCCAAAGATAGGTTTTTATGGTCATATTTTTTCAAGGCTTATGTTTACTAACTTTATTCTACAAGATTTTCCCCATTTTCGCAAAGCCTTGCCCTATCATAATTTATAAGATATAATCTATTTATCCTCAAAAAGGCTATTTTTATAGCGGGGTAGAGCAGTGGCAGCTCGCGAGGCCCATAACCTCGAGGACGGAGGTTCGAATCCTTCCCCCGCAACAAAGTTAATGTATTACTAAAAATCCTGCTTAATCGGCAGGGTTTTTAGTTATATCAACATCCGGAATCCTATCTGTCATTGCGAGGAGGTACACTAAGTTTATTCTCGCGGAGACGGGGATGACAAATGATATTAAGTTTCATCGGCATAGCAACGGGATTCCGGATATTTGCTACGCAAATTCCGGAATGACAGAATAAGAAAATGAAATAAAACATGGAAGATGCAGATGCTCCTTCGCAATAAATTTGACAACTTCTGTGCTATTCTTATAATAGTATATAGAACATACCATTTTATATTTAACACAAAAATATGGACTCATCCCAAGAAATGACGCGCGGCGCAATCGAACTCATAGTTCTGCAAACTCTATTGAACTACGGGGACAATTACGGCTATGAACTCATCAAAATCATTGCGCAAAAAAGCCAAAGCATTTTCGAATTCAAAGAAGGCACCCTCTATCCCCTTCTCTATCGCCTGGAAGAAAAGAAGCTGGTAAAAAGCTACCGCCAAGTCGCAGACAGCGGTAAAGAAAGAAGATTCTATCACATCACCGCTGCCGGTGAGAAAAGGCTGGAAAGCAAGAAAAAAGAATTTGCAAATTTTTTCAAGGGCATGGATTCAATCCTGAAACCTAACAATCTAAGCCTAGAGAGATGAAAAACAAAATCAAGCTAGAAGAGTATGTGGACGACATTGTCCAAGATCTTCCGCATTCAAAATATACCGCAAGATTCCGCGAGGAACTTTTGGAGCACTCGGAAGACAGCGCGAAGGAGCTTGGAAAAAAGAACGAAACTGATATTTCGGAAAAGGTTATGCAAAAAATCGGAAACAGGAAATTGCTCATCAAAAATTATAAATATTTTCACAACCATTATTGCTACAATCTTTGGCCATTGGAATTTCTGATCTATATACCGCTTTCCATGATAGTTTTTATAATGATATTTTCAATCGCAACTCTATGCGCCATAAATTCTGCAATCTGGTACGTAAAAGTACTGAATTTTATCTTCTCCGCCGCCATCTCTTTAGGAGTATCTTACGTTTTTTTCAACATAGTATTCTGGCGTTTAGCTCCGCACATAAAAAGCAAGAGAAGCAAAATTGCAGCCGTAATGCCGTTGGTAATTTTTCCGGCTTTTTACAGCATTCTTATTTTAACATCTCTAATAGCTAAAAGCATATTCTCTGGAGATAATTTTAGCTATTTGGAATTATCTGCTATCTTCACATATTTCCTGGCTGTCTGTATCGCCTTTGAACTTATTCCTCTGCGTCAGCGAAAGATCCTCTCCCTCCCACAAGCTTCATATTTATTCTTGGTCGGTTTTTGGGCAATACTAGCCGCTTCAATTTTCGCCTCCTGCCAAAATATCGGGGTACTGGACAAATCATGGCCATCATTAGGAGCGATTATTCCCCCCCCCTTAACATTATGAACTATGTTTGTTTCAATCTGATCCTCGGCACCTTATTATGCCTGGTATTCACCAGAGTCACTGTCTGTTTGATAATAGGTATCCTGGTGCTTTCTTTTCTATTGGCGGGGATATATCTATACGCGTTCTCAAAAAAAGACGTTTCCGCAAGATATAAAAAACAGAAATTGATCTGCGCGATGATACTGATTTCCTATAGCCTCTACCTTCTTCTTCCTCTTAACAAAATTCCCGAACCAAAAATGGAATGGAAAGTGCCGACCGTAAAAATATCAGAAAAGATTGAAAAGAACGAATTGGGGATTTTTTATCATCTTACTAAATATATCAACCAAGATGAAGGATTTGCTTTTCATTACCAGGCCTGTAGCAGCAATAATATTTTCACCATAGTGCAAAGCGAAGAAAAAGTTTTATCCATCGACACCGGAAAAATTGATAAGTCCGACAAAATGCCGTTTGCCGTTTTCAGCAAAAATATCAACAGAAGTGGAATTCCATGCGAACAACACTATAATAATATATTCATAGATAATAAGTCATCGATAGAAGGCTTTGATTGTCTCAATGACATCAAAAAACCCGACTTGAACTCTAACGGTAACCCCCTCTACCACTCCACTTGCGAAAAATTGACTTATAACGGCAAGGAGATTTTTGCAGAAAGTTATCCTGATTCTTCCGACACGATTGATGACATAACCCTCAGCCAAAATAAAGAATGGGCGCTGATTAACGTCGAAAATGGCATATATGCAACCCATGAATTGTATCTGATAGACTTGCGCTCGCTAAAATAAATCAAAAACATGGAACAGTTTAAGAATGCCCAAAAAATCGTAGACGAAATCATTCGAGAGCTTCCACCCTCGCTATATACAATAAGGTTCCGCGAAGAACTCTTGGAACACATCAAGGATGCGGAAGAAGATTTGCAGGATAAGGAGAACAGCATTAATCAAATTAAAACAAAAGTCATGCAAAAAATCGGAGACAAGGACACGCTGACAAAGAGCTATATCGATTTTCACAGGAGCCGTTTGTCTTCGCTGTGGCCGATAGAACTGCTTGTTTATATCGCTCTTTCTTTTTATGTATTCCTAATCACATCGACCATCATGACTCCGTATAACCTGATTACGGATTCCTCATTTTGGATCCTAAAACTGGTAGTCATCGCTATTTCTATTCTAGTAGGATACGCGCTTAACCGCACCCTATTTAGTTTCATTGCAAAACGTTTATCGCTCCACGCCTCCGGCAAGAAGGGCCGCATTTTGATAGCTTTGTCACTCGTGATTTTGCCGACATTATTCGTCCTTTCAAACCTGCTGGATGTTCTGAAATCCGACATGCAAGGTTCATATCTCTATGAATATTTATCTGCCTTGTTTCTGACATTCGCGGTCATATATATCGCGGATGGTGCCGCTTTCGGCATTTTGTCCCGAAAAGGCAAAAAAGTTTCCAGAGGCAATACTGAAACTCCATATCTATTTCTATTTGCAGTTCTGGCGATTATGCTGGGTTCCATTCTGCTAGTAGCACAGAAAACTGACGCGTCCTCTGCGCTTGGGCAATTCTCGAATGTGATGGCTGCTTTTTTAGCGATACCGATGGGTATCATATATTATCCCCTGAACATTTTTACTCGATTTGATCCGGCAACAACCTTCAGAGTCTTTGTAATATTGCTGATTGCCATGGCGTTGCTAGGCATATGGCTTTTTATTTCTGCCGCAAAAACAAAAACGGCAAGCAGTAAAAATTGGAAGCGAGCCATCGGAATCGCTCTTGCAGCTTACTCTATATACGTCCTTCTTCCAGTCAATAGAGTACAGGAGAAAAAAATAAATTGGAATATTCCAGCTATGGAAGTGAACAAAAAGATTGAGCAAGACCAGTATGGACTGCTTTATTCCGCGCAGGAATACGCAAGTCAAGCCGGCGGATATTTAGGCAGTTATATGATCTGTCGAGAAGGCAATCTTTTTACTGTCGTACAATCATCCAATGCAGCCAGCAACTATTTTCTAATAGACGTAAACAGCATCCCAATGGGACAGTCTCCGGCGATTTCTATCAAAGCGAATAAAAGCTTAGGCGAATGCATAGAAGAACTCTCTCTATCTGATGGAACCATTCCAAGAGGATTCGAATGTCCGGATTGTATAAAAGATATGAAATATGACGACTCAGGAAACACAACATCATACACTACGGATTATACAAATTTGACCTACAACGGACACAAAATCTTCAACAACGAAGGTCTCGCTCCAAATGTTTCTGAAATCAAGGTTAGTGACAATCAAGAATGGGCGCTTTTCGAAATTGATCTCAATAAGGTATATCTGGCAGATCTGAGAGAAGTGAGATAAAAGAACTATATACTGTCTGTCATTCCGGAATTTCGCTAATGTGAAATATCCGGAATCCCCGTACCATGTAGAAATACTGTTATATAATATCTCATGGCTTAGTAACGGGATTCCGGATATTTGCTGCGCAAATTCCGGAATGACAGACAAGGGTCGGGTAAGTGAAACTCTGGACTTTTTTGGATTTATATATTACTATTTAGAAGTATTTAAAGCCCTCTGCTCTATACAATTCACGAATATTCACACGCCAGGGTAGCTCAGTTTGGTTAGAGCATAGGACTCATAAACCTAAGGTCGTGGGTTCGACTCCCACCCCTGGCACAAAAACAACTGATAACCTATAACAAATAACTGACAACCCTGATTCTTAACTCCCTATCCCTAATTCTGATTGTGTTTAGGTTAAATCAATTTAGTATGATTAAGAATATGCCAACAGAAAAAGAAAAAATCGCCGACTTCCTTTTTGAGATCGGAACACTCCGCAATATGCGAAGGATGCAAAGCCAGATACTTCCGGAATCGACCGACACCATCGCATCGCATTCTTTTGAAGTTGCCGTCATCGGCATGATGCTGGCAAAAATGGAAAACGCCGACGAGAACAAAGTGATCAAGATGTGTCTTTTTCATGACATCGCCGAAGCAAGGATCGGCGATGCAAATTACATCCATAAATTATATGTGAACGCCGACGAAGAAAAAGCTCTCCGCGACCAAGTTTCCAACACACCGATTGCCGACGATGTACTAAAAATCATAGACGAATACGAGGGAAGAAAAACCAAAGAAGCGATTGTCGCCAAAGATGCGGATCTGCTGGACCAGATTCTTGTGCAGTCCGCCACAGTCAGAGACGAGGCGGAAAAGAAACTCTGGAATGAAAACAGCGCCAAAGGACTCCAAACCGAAAGCGCAAAATCCCTGGCAAAAACCCTTTCCGAAACCAATCCCCTTTCCTGGGTTTACAAGCTGGCAGAATGAGGTGCGACCTTTTAGATATTTAAAGGTCGGACCTCGGAAAGATACGCATAATTATGATATTTCATAAATGCTTAAAAATTCCAGAAAACTGACCTTTTGAATACCCAAAGTCAGATCTCTAAATATCAATTTGTTGACATTTCCCACAAAGTTGCTATCATTTAGAAGTCGAATTTATTGGGGGCGTAGCTCAGTTGGTTAGAGCGTCTGCTTGTCACGCAGAAGGTCATGGGTTCAAGTCCCACCGTCCCCGCCAGTCGCAACACATAGCTCTAGAATGGACCCTGTCAAAGGGTTTTTTATAATTAGGTAAAGGTTTTTTGTCTTGTAGTGTTGAGTTCGATAGTACAAAATTTAAGAACTCTTTCCTTTCTTCCGGTAATGCGTTTTCATACAGGAAACAAGCCTTTTGTGCGAGTTCTAAAATACTTGTGCCTAATTTATAATAATCAATACTTGCAAGCGTATGCTTGCTTATTTTTTCGTTCAAATCCTTGATCCGGTCCGAATACTCTTTAAACTTGGCTTGATAAAATTCCTTTGTTATCTCCCCATCTAACTTGTCCTCGTATAAATTATCCAGCCTTTCTTCCAGTTTTTGCTTTTCTTCTTCCCAAATCAGCTTTGTTTTATCAACCGTAGAACGCTTAAGCTCTAAAGACTGCTTCAAGCCTGCTGTGATATAATCAATCGTTTCCAAAGGTATATTATTAAAGACCTCAAGAGACTTTGCTACTTCCTTATCTACTTCTCCCTCACTAACTGGCTTTTGAGAGCAATGAGTTTGAAATTTTGTGCAACGATAATAATTATATTCTTTACCGGAAGGCTTTATTTTCTTTTCTGCTGTAATACTTCTCCCGCATTCCCCGCAAGTAAATAAACCCTTATAAACAAAATCTATAACATTGTTTTTAACTGGTATATTCTTATCAAACCTATTGATCACTTTTTGAGCCATATCCCAAAGTTCCCTATCAATCAAAGGCGTATGCGTTCCCGTGTATAAATTCTCTTTCCAGATAAAATCGCCATAATAAAAAGGATTTTTAATTATGCGAGCAATCGTGCTTTTTGAAATATCCTTTATTTTCGGTCTTTTAGGAAAGTTAGCAGGGATTATCAAATCTTCCCTCCTAAGCTTCTCTATAAGCCCCTCAAGCGAATATAAGCCTGTTGCGTAATACTCAAACATCTTTATGATCAAGTCCTTGTTTTTCTCGTCCACGACCGGCAAACTTTTTCCATTCACAATTTCCAGCTTGTAGCCCAAAGGCAAACTACTGCTTGGATATATGCCCGAATCCGCTTTTTCCTTAAGCCCTTTTTTCACTTCCTCGCTTAAATTATCAACATAATTTTTAGCCATTAAAACCTTGATCCCGTGAATAAACTTTTGGTGAGAAGAAGCGTTCTTGCCTAATATCTCATTTTCCTTAACTAAAAAAACCGTAATCCCAAGTTCATCTATTGTTACATAGTCCTTGAAATTACGATAAAGTCGGTCTGTCTTTTCGACCAATACATTCTCAACGCTCTTATTAGCTTTTAAATAATCAATCATCGCCCCAAATCCGCTTCTTCCAGCACTCTTTGCCGTTTCATCATCTTCAAATTCTCGGACCACTTCAAACCTATTCTTTTTAGCATAATCTAAAAGCAACTTCCTTTGAGCAGGAATTGAATAGCCTTCTGTTTTTTGTTCCCTAGATGAAACTCTGAGATAGACAACTGCCTTATTCATTTTATTTAATAATTCTAATCTTTCAATTGCTTCTAAAAAAAATTGTTATATTTATCATCTTTTTCCTTTATTTTAAGCCAATACTTATAATTGCTTCTAAAAGCTTCTAAAAGGCTAAAGTATAATATGTATTTACAGAAGCACCGTTTTGAACCAATATTCCCAAATCTTTAAGCCTTTTAAGATCCGTATTAATTGTAGCACGCTTAATTCCTTTAAGTATCTTTTGACAATCCTGTGCAGTTAAACGACCTTTTAAAAGCAGAACGCTGATAAGCTTAATCTGCCTTTCATTAATATCCCTATATTTATCCCCTAAAAGTATTGCCTCAAAACTGTTAACGGAATTTCTAAACAATGGCAGTGGCAATTCCCAATCCTGCATTTTTTTAATTACAATATCAATGCCCCGACCATATTCTTCTAAATACTTCAAATCTTTTAGCCGTGCCGCTATCATTGAATTTCTGCTAAACTGCGCTTCTTTAATATTATCAACCGTAACACCTGGCGGAAGGGATCCAGGATTTGATATCTCTATGCGATCTTCGAATACTCTTATCTGAGTATAAGTTTCAATTATTTTATAGTCTCTGTGAATTATTGCATTAGCAACAAGTTCACGGATGGCCTCTTCCGGGTATTCATACTTTTCCACACGCTTCGTACCAACAATTATTGATTTCTTGGCTATATTTTTCAGAATGAATCTGTACGATTCATCTATTTGCTCGTCCAATGTTCCTTTAACATCAATTGCATCAATTATTTTAGACGAAGGATCGCTTCCCGCATATCGAACACAACGGACAATATATCTGTCATATGGATTTTTATTCTGGGGTATATCTTTGGCAAAAACTAAATAGCCTCCTACAGTGGGCCTATATTCTCCATCAAAATTGGCAACAATTCCCAAATTCTCTAAAGTTGAATCATCCACTCTATTATTCGCCCCACGCTTCAATTCCAATTCACTTTGTGCAAGAAGTGTCTTTACCTTTTTAACTGAGAGTTCTTTTTTATTTGCATCTCGAGCTTCTGATAGATCAAATTGAAATTCCTTTGATGTTGCAATATATGTTCTGAATTCATTGTCAGTAATTTTTCTACTTGTATTCCCTTCTCGAATATATGCTCCATCTGGAAGACCGACTGGTTTGAAATAACAAGGCATATAATCCTTTGGACACTCGGGGACGACTAAAGCTAATATTGTTTTATCCTTATATTCCATAACGTGATATTCCGGCCTTAGAACAAAACTCATTTTTTGGTTGAAATACTCAACAAGTTTTGTTTGCATAAAATCCAAATTTACACAACCAGTAATTCCATTCTCAAGCTGACTAAAACCAAAGATAATTACACCTCCTCCTCGCCTATTGGAAAAAGCTGAAATAGACTTCCATATATCGTTTGGAATATTATTACTAGCAGTTTTAAATTCAAGATCCGTCAATTCACTTGCAATTTGTATACCATACTCGATTTTTTCAATTATTTCTTTATCGGTCATAAATTTATGATTGAAGCTAATATTCAAGCTATATTTAATTAATTATCGTTTTTATTTCGTTTTTACCTTATCTAAGAATTTATCAAACTCCTCTTTTGCTATCCTCAATTCTTTGCCAATCTTATAAGCCTGAATCTTCCCGGCTTTAATATATCTATAAATTGTCATATTAGAAACCCTTAGTTTTTTAGCCAGTTCTTCGACTAAATAAAATTCTTTTTCCTGGACCATACTATAAGGTTAGATTTATTAATTTTATACCATTTAACCTATTCCCATTTCACAGGTCTAATAAACTTTAAAAATCTTTCCCCTTTTGGTGTTATAGAAAAAGGCGTTTCAAGTGTCGATTGTATCAAACCATTCTGCCATAGAGCATTGAATATCGCCATTCTCTCATTAGAATCAGGAATTGTTACTTTCCAAGAATCGTTAAAATACTCCTGAGTAATCTGTAAACCTGAATCTTTCAAGTTATTAAACCAATTCAGAACTATTTTCGTCATATTGACCAAGGCTAAAGAAAGATATTTAAATTCGTGAATCTCTATAATCTGATTTTGCGTTTCATATAGCTTTTTCCAATTTTCTATATTTTCATCCTTTTGTTTAATTTCGCCCTCTATTTTCCTTAACCTATCCTCTGTCTCACTTTCGGCTTTTCCTTCAAGATTTACTTTATCTACTTGCTTATCCTGTAGGCTAACTGGACCCAAGTGATCGCCTAAACTGTGAGTTATCAAAAACTCTCTGATGGCTTCGCTAAATTTGCTAATAAATATCACACAAATCAAAGCTCCAAGTGTTGGCCAAGATAATAGAATTTGCAGTAAGTGTATAATATTATCTGCGTCAGCCTCTGTATAATTCTTCTTAACATATATAACTAGCAGTATTAATCCGACAATTAAAGATAGCAGAAATATAATACCCCAAATCTCTACCCACTTAGCTTTATACCAATAATATATACCGTTAATTTTGCCGACAAACCAAGAATAGATTCTATATACTCTATTTTGGAGCCAATGATAAATCCTTAAGATTTTATCCTTAATGTTTATAATCCAATCATTGCACCAAGAATACCCTTGTTCATAGTTCATAAATTAAATTTACTTCTAATCTAGTTACTATTTAAATGAATTTTATTTTTCTATCTCTTTTCTTCGCCTCTGCAACTCCTCAAACTCTTTTTTTGTCATAAGCTTATAAACAGCCTCGATAAGATTTATCAGCTTTGTTCCTTGTTCCAATGCTTCGGCTTTGCCAATTTCCTTGCCGAAATGCTTTTTATAAATAGCTCGATATTTCTCAATTTGTTCATCTGTTAGCATATAGATTACCCTTTCAAGATTGATAGTATTGTTTGGGTTTTTTATTTAAATTTTAATTTAACCTTTGGCTTTTTATTCGTGTCAAATAAACTAAATCGGTATTTATAACTCCCTTCTTCTTTTTGTAACCTAATTTCTTTTATTTTTTTAATGTCTCTGCTAATATCTTCGAAATTTAATGGAGAGTCTTCTACGATACCTAATAATAATTTCATGAATGATCCCCAATTCTTTTTTAAATTATCAGTCTGTACTTCATTTTTGTCTAAAAAATCAAACAGCTCATCCCCTATAATTTTCATTTTAAAAAAATTACTATGCCTCTTTTCTAATACCTGTGCTATTTCACGACCACTACTTTCTAAATTTATATCTTTTTCCATTGATTCTAATAATATAAAAATAGTACTTTTACGACTTAATTCATTGTGTAGCGACCAATCACAATATAATCTTAAATATTGATATTTTTTCTTTTCCTCAGATAGCTCCAATAACTTTCTTACTATAGATAATATATAAGCAACCTGACATTCTTCTTTAATATCTTTGCCTATTTCTTTTGATAATTTTTCCAAAATTGTACTTTTCATTTTTAATATCTTTTTTAGATTAGTTCTCTCTTCTTTTATTGGCATTTGTAGATTATCCATATGTGATAGTATTATTTGGGTTATTCCATATGTGATAGTATTATTTGGGTTATACTACGATTACATAATAACTCAATTAACAATGTTTTACAACTAAGCTCTGGGATTCCTAACCACAAACCGTTTATGCTCCTCCCTCAAGTAGCCTGTTATGCTTGTAACATAGCCTATAATTGGCTCTTCTTTATTAAATTCTTCCAGCGTTTTGTTTATCTCTTTCCTATATATATTATAACTGCTTGAACTGGTTCTGCTTCTCAATTCTTCCAGTGCTTGTTGTATCCCGATTTTGATAGCCTTGTTCACCCAAAATTGCATAAAAGCTTGATCACGGACCGGAAGATTCTTGCTTGTTAAAAAATCCTCTAATTCATTTTCTTTCATCTCCGACAGTGCAATAGTGAGAATAAAGCTAGGTTGATATACTTTATCGAAAGCTTCGATGAGTATATTTTTTGCCAGATCATTATTCAAAATATCTCTCAAAGTGAAATGCTTATTTTTAGCTTTCAAATGCTTCCTAAGGCAAGCTTCAAATGTTGCTGGCTTGTGAAAGGATAGCTCAAATCTTATAATATTACTCTTTAGCTTCCCCTCTTTAATAGCTTCTTTCAATTGTTCCTCAAGGATTGTATAGCCGTTGCTTTTTATTTCTGAAACCTTATCATAAATAACATAACCTTGTGAAGTATTATAAAAATTGATCTTAACACCTTCTTCATTATCCATATTTTCCCAATGCTTAAAACCCGAAGATTGCTTATAATTGAATCCTTCCAATCTCCTGATCACTTGCTTGGCTGTCCCAAAATACGGCGGAATTATTATATTCTTGCAAAAGTCCGCCCGCTTTATAACCGCCCTTTCCAACTCCTCCTTTGAAGTAATTATACCCACTTCTTCAAGACACTTTATCGTTTTTTTATATATAGGATCCAATCGCGATTCATCAACTTCAAATATACTGGACCCAAAATCTAATCGAGGCAAACTAGCTTGAATTTCTAGCCCTTTTATCTCTCCGCCTTTCTTATCCTGTTTCATTTCAATATGCGGGAAATATAAACCTTTCTTTTTCTGTGCCTTTGCATAACCATTAACAAACAAACTGGCTGTACTGAATTTACCCGTCAAGCCTTTTGAGCTTTCCCCGTCAAAAGCCCATTTACTGGAAATAGTGAACTGCTCTTTTCCTAATTTCCAAACAATACTATCAACCATTTTCAGCCCTCCCCTCTTTTTCTTTCGCTTCATTTTCCAACCTTATGTAAATCCGATTCAAGACTTCAAAAGCCCCAAGTAAATTATACTTAGCTTCATAAATTTCGTCCTCCTCTATTCCTAGAGCCTCAACGAGTCCTTTGTTTTCAAGTTCCGAAGACTTCATAAGCCTTTCCAATCCGCACAAGGAGAACAGCGCCTAAAATGGGGGTTGCACTAAAATATTTATGTGCTAAGATACAAATATAGACATAATTTTGGCTTCCTTGCTAAGTTATGTTAATTAGAAGCCCGTGTTGACGCACGGTGCTTTGTTTTTTTAGTAGCTCGGTATTAAACCGCACTCTTTCATTCGGTACATTATGCTTGGTATAGATACTTGAAAATAATCAGATAGCTCTCGAATATTCTGAGTTTCATTGTATTTTCTAATAAAATAATCATTGGGCATTAAATAGATTGCCGTTGCTTTATTAGCGGACTTTTCAATCAGTTCAACAATAAGTTCAGGCGGAAAATTAGTTTTTTCCATAAGATAATCTATTGCTTCGCGAAATTCTAAATCAAATAATTGGCAAACGTGCCAAAGTTCGTGAACTTTGCTATAACGCTGTCGTTTAATATTGCAATTATTTGTATTATAGAAGATTCTTATGGTTTGCTTGTTGATTCTATAAAGTCCTTCCTTTTGCGGAATGCCACAGCTAACATTATTAAACGGAATATATTCAAAGTTATATCCGCTCAAATAGTTCTCAAGATAGATTGTTTCCATAGGCATAGTAATTTTTCCGCCTGAATCTCGAATTATACTGTCCGTAAGTTCGCTATTCCTTTCAGTCGCCCTATTAAGTAACTTAAAAAAGAGATTAACGTTTCCCCGCGAATAGCCCGCAAGATTGTGATGTTTCGCCAAACTTTCGCTGGTAGCGCTGGGTCCGACTGATTGAATCGACATATTATTTTATTAAATTTTTATTAGTCTTTGTTATCTTTTCTAATGAATTCACCGTATTCCCTTATTCTCCTAATCTCCTCATCAGTATAGCCCTCGCTTCGGAAAGCTTCCCTGATCAGATACGAACTCGGACGATTTTCATTTTTATCAATAAAACTTATAGCTTCTAAAAACTCTCTTAAAGTCATACCGAAACCGTTTGCAAGAGCCTTACAAGTCTTCAAAGAAAAATTCTTATACTCACCTTTTTCAAGCTTGGAAATATATGCAGGCGTTAGGTCGGCTCTTTGAGCTAATTCGCTTGGCGATAAACCAAGTTGCATTCTTAGTTTTTTAATTTCCTTGTCAATATTCATCATAATTTTTGTTTAATAATTATAGCTTTCTAGTTCTTTGGTTAATAATTATATAACTATTATAACTGCTGCAAAACTAGTGTCAAGTCTTATTAACTATAGTTAATAAGATAGCAAAACAAAAACTATAAACTTTTAGTTGGTTGCCTATTTAGAAGGCCCTTCAATTTGACATCAATTAGATTATACTTTATATTAACCTGTTGCCTAATAAGGTACGTAACTTAACCCATTGTATAATCTGTAAAATGTCAAACATAAAAATTCAACAATTAAAAAGTAAATTGCTACGAAAAGAAAATGCTATCCCAATAGTTATTTCAATAACCTTGAGCTACTATCTTTTAGGTAAGCATTTTATAGATGCAATATGGACATTTGATATAATTGCACTTTTGATACTATTCTTAATTATCTGGCTAATGGCTGGCTTTATAGTATTGAAGTCATTTTTCGCTTCTGCCGCAGAGCTATCCTTGCTAATCTTCTTGGCACAATCTTATTGCAACAGCCCAAACCCTTCTATCGGCAGTAATAACGCATTAAAAAGTTTAATGATACTAAGTATTTTATATATAATATTTATATCTGCCGGATCTTTATATAATATATTAAAGGAATTTTTAAGAGATTTTAAAAATGAAGGGAAATTAACAGACAAAATAATTACCGCAGTTATCCTTCTAATTTTCCTATTTTTTATGATTTACATTATACAGCAAATAGGTATGGTTATAAGCCCAATAGTTAATGATATTTGCGTATTTAAACAATAATTATGTTATCTCGTTTGTTTAAAAAACAGGATCTAAATTAGATCCTGTTTTTGAATTACATCCTTAAAAAGAAAACTCTTGCGGTAAGGCTGCTGACAATTAAACAAAACAGCAGATAGAGAGTGATAACAACCACCTTTCCCAAACCCGAAACGCCAAAAGCTGAGGGCATGGAAGAAAATCCCACGAGTAACCCGCAAGAGCTTGGAAATAAAAGTTATAGTCCTATCAACTCTATTCCGACCAAGTTATCATCTTCGTCAAAATCTAAAACTATATCAGCACCAAGTTTGTCTAATATTTCTGTACCTTCATCAGCAATAGATTGTGTTTTTTTAACATTGCCATTTTTCAATGTTATATACTTTATACCGCTTTCTTCATCAGTGCTCATAATCAAATTCTTATTACTCATAATAGTAGATAATTAAATTAACATTTTACTTATATTTACGCCAAGCAGTTGTTATCTTTTTAGCATCATTAAAAGCAACAACGGCTTTTTGTCCAATGTACTTTATACTTACTCTTCCTAGGTCATCTATTCTTTGAACCAATTTAGTAGGCTCTGTAATAGTATTCTTAATATCTGAAGGCTTTACTCCCCTAGTAATTACTTGATTTATACCATGTTTAGTAAAACCTTCTATATCTTTTAATTCTTTGACCGACCGAGTGGCTATATCTAAATTTTTAACTGAATTTACAACCTTAGCCGCATCTCCTGCTTTACCAGCTGCCTTTATCCCAGCCACCGGCACAAAAGGAATGGCAGTTCCTGCAACATCAATAGCAAGATCTCCTCGCAAGCTATTCATTCCTTGTACGCCTTGATTCAAGCAAGAATCTCCGGCATTAGTAATTCTTTGGTTATTAGTAGCCTGGCCAATACCGATAAGCGTAGCACCAGAAACAGCTTCAGTCCAGCTCTTTCCATACCTTACAGCATCAACAACAGTTGTTCCTACATCTAACACCGTATCCCAGAATTTCCCATCCGGATCAATATTTTTTATAGGATTATTGCCCGCATAAGAATAACTATTCCAGCTTTGCGGATCTAACAACTGAGTTTGTATTTGAGAGAAGTCCCAAAACGCTGGATCCTCGCTCAAGAACCTTCCAGTAGCTCCATCGTAATATCTAGCACCAGCATAATTAAGTCCCGTATCCTCACTAAATTCCATCCCTGCAAATTTTTTCTGATTTGAAAATGTACCAGCTTTCTCATCCAGCCTTATTGTACCAAATGGCATATAATCAAGCAATTCTTCCTGAGAGTCAGAGGAGTTAGTAGTAATATTGGACCCAGTCAAATGATCGGTAGCTGTGTAATGAATAGCCGCACTAGCTCCGGTTCCAGTGATGGCTCCAATTTCCACTCTGTTGGCAAAGATATGTTTGGTTGGAGTTGTGCCGTCAGTATTGTAAAGCTTGGTTGGATAAATTGTAGTTGTTGTACCGTTAAAAGATGTGATTCTTTCCCCTGAAACATCATAAGCATAAGTATCAGTAATAGCTCCTGCAACAGACTGTGTTATACGGTTATTGTAGTCCCAAGTGTTAGATAATGCCGATCCTTTGGTTAACATGTTTCCGTTGTTGTCATAAGTGAGCGTTGTTGAACCGACTGAAGTTACCGCATGCGGATTGGCATAACTTGTTCCTTGATTTCCGGCATAAGCGTAACTGCCCTGTCCGGTTTTGCTGGTAATATTGCCTATTGCATCATAAGCATAGTTCTCAGTATATGGAGATTGTCCGGAGTGAACATTGGTAGCCGTTGCTGAAGTCAAACGGTTAAGATCATCATAGACATAGTCTACAGTCTTGCTAGAATCAGTGCCAGAACCGTCTACAATTTGCGTGATATTTCCATTGTTGTCGTAAGTGTAAGTAATGTCTTGTCCATGAACACTTCCTGCAATAGTTGTAACTTTACTGCTTAATCTATAAAGCTTGGTAGCATCATAAGTATTGGTTGTAGACATGCCATTGTTATAGCTGACAGCAGTTGGCTGTTCCATCGGAGAGTAATCTATGTTGCTAACAACATAGGTATAACCCGTATCAGTACTTTCTTTTCTGGAAACTGTGTTCAAAAGTCCTCCGGTTCCATATTCATACTTAATGATAGAGTTATCGGGATTAGCAATAGTTAGCTGGTTTCCCTGCCTGTCATAAGTATAAGAAGTGGTATAAGTATTGGAATTTATAACTTTTGATTCGGAAGCGAGGTTTCCCAAAGGGTTATAGGTATTTGTTTGGGTATAAGATGGCGCAGTAATAGAATATAGTCTGCCAATTCCGTCAGTTCCTGTATCATAGACATAAGTTACTTCCGTGCCGTTCTGACCGGTATAATCTTCGGTAAGCGGCCTGTTGGTGTCGTCATAGGTATAGTTTACCGTCTGGTTCTTAGGATCAACTTTGGAAGTTAAGTTGCCATTGTTATCATAAGTGTAAGTCCAAGTGCCATAACTTGTGTCG
>Ga0224525_1000200_pt1 | contig 29748 bp, 18 predicted proteins | sample CFST100metaG_FD_179874 | JGI IMG/M metagenome (GOLD analysis project Ga0224525, IMG submission 179874) | Peat soil microbial communities from Stordalen Mire, Sweden - C.F.S.T100 | ecosystem: Environmental > Terrestrial > Soil > Wetlands > Peat | place: Sweden: Norrbotten County, Stordalen Mire...
CAGAATATGCGTCGTGGATATTGGGTTGCGCTTGGAGTGGTTGGTGCTTTCGTTCTGGTTCTGCTGATGGTCTTTGGCAGCTTTATCGGCTCCAGAAATCAGATGGTGGCCAAGGATGAGATCGTGAAGACCGCGTGGTCGGATGTGGACGTGCAGTTGGAGCGGCGCGCCGACCTGATTCCCAACCTGGTGGAGACCGTGAAGGGCTTTACCAAGGAGGAAAGCACGGTCTTTGGCGATATTGCCAACGCCCGCGCCGGCATGTTGAATGCGCAGGGGCCGCAAGCCAAGATCGCGGCCAACGGCAAGCTGGATTCAGCTCTGGGCCGCCTGCTGCTGCTCACCGAAAACTACCCGCAACTGCGTTCGAGCGACCAGTTCATGCGCTTGCAGGACGAACTGGCGGGGACCGAGAACCGCATCAGCGTGGCACGCAAGCGCTACAACGACAGCCTGCGCGATTACAACACCTACGTGCGCCAATTCCCCAACAACATCTGGGCCAGCATCAGCGGATTCCAGCAGAACAACGCCTTCTTCGAGGCCAGTTCCGCGGCGCGGAACGCTCCCGCCGTAAAGTTCTAGGGCATTTTCACAGTTAGTGTGATGTCATGGGTGCCCCACCCTCGCCACGTTTTTGTTCTTGTGGCTAGGGTGGGATAGCACGATCCCTGCATTACAGAAACTGTGAAAATGCTTTAGAGCGTTTGCCCGCTTGAGATTCTATTGAGTCGGCAAGAAAACAGTGACATCGTGCCCCACCCATTCCGCAAAATGCGGAAATGGATGGGGCACCCTGACAGTATTTAGAGCATTTTTCCTGATGGTGTAGAGGAATCCCACCCTGGCGACAAAAACAAAGGCGTCGCGAGGGTGGGGCACCCTGATAGTGTTGCAATCCATAAGGGCCGGATCAATCAGGCACGAAAATCCTGTTATTTTTACTTTTCGGCGGGTTGACCGGCGACTTCGAGATAGTTCTTCACGCTGAAAACGCCGGAGACGCTGTTGGCGCGAATAAAAGCCGTCTCCTTGTCGGCTTGTGAGTCCACAACCCCATACAACTCCACATGGCCATTCTGCACGGAGATGCGGATGGGCTTGGCGGGATCGATCGCGTACTTGTTCAAGGAAGGGTAGCCGTAGACGGCGCGCGCCACGGCCATGCGCGTCTGGTCGTCCATGATGGAAACGGGATCGACCTCGATTTCGTCCACCACATCCTTGACGCCGGCGGTGATGGCCACCAGGGCCAGCGCGGAGTCCTTGTCCACGTCAGTGCGCGCATGGCCGCCCACGGTTGCCACGCCGCGCTCGACGCCGATCGTAATGGCATTGAAGGCGTTGCCGTAGTCCACGCGATCATAGGCCAGTTTTTCGGCCAGTTTTGCCTGCAAGTCTTTGTCGGAAATGACGGGACCCGCAACCTCGATCAGGTTGCGCACGGCGGTAACGCCGCTGGCCTTGCGCACGCGCTTTTCCGCGTCGGCCTTGTACTCGTAGAGGTCCACGCTTCCGGTCAGCGTGGCAATGCCCTGGTCCACGCTCACTTTCACGCCGCGATATTGTTTTTTGTTCAGCCGGGCCGCGGCGGCGTCAGCTGCCGGGTTGCCTGCCTGCGCGGCGGCATCGCCGCCGCCGGTTTGGGCCGCCGCCAGTGGAGCTTGCGGAAGGCTGAAGAGGGTTGCTGCGAGTGCCGCCGCCAGCAGAGCGGCGCGAGACAATTGCATCGTCCAAGTCATATTTTCACTCTTTCCGGAGCATCAAACGCGATGTTTTGGGCCAGCCACTGAGGCTTGCCAGGATTGCCATCTTTCACTTCTGTGGCCCGGAAGCGCCGCACCGTCCAGCGGCTTGCGGTTCACCCTCCCTTAGACCCAGAATCCCCGGGAAGGTTGCAGAGAAATGAATTTCCAGGGCCTTCTTTCCGACCCCTGACCCCTGACCCCTGCCTTTACCGGTAGCGCCGGGTGGCCTTCAGAACCACGGAAAAGACGCCGGACTCGTCGCGCGCCAACTGCAGGGAGACGTGGCGGTTGATGGCGATTTCCGCCTGGATAAGCTGTTGGCTGGTGGTGTTCACGTTGGTGGCATAGGTCAGGGTGAGGGCGCGGCCCAACTGCTCCTCGACGATGATGCGGGAAGTGGAGTTGCCAAGCGCGCCCAGATAGTTGGGGTCGACTTTGACGCTTCCCGCGCCGAAGAGTTTTTGTACGCGGCTGCTGACGGTGGCGTTCAGAGCGCCGCCTAGCAGCGTGTCGGTGGAGGACCCAACGAGCGCCTGCTGTTGTTGCATGTAAAGGCGCTGCTGGTTTGCCGTGTGGCCCAGTGCCAGCAGCGCCACCACGTCGGCCTCCGGCAGCGGGGGATCGGAGCGGTAGTTGAACGCCAGTTTTTCCGGCGTTCCATGCAGGCCGAGGGTAATGTCGTAGTCCTCGACGCGCGCCGTGGCGTTCAGATCGATATTGGGCTGAATGCGGACCGGGTTGGTGAAGTAGATGTCACCACGCTGCAAATCGTAGCGGGTCCCGGCGATGATGCCGCTGCCCTCGGTGATGGCGATGCGGCCCAGCAGCGAAGGCGAGGCCATGGTGCCGCGCAGGCGCAGATCGATGTTGCCGGCCAGCTTGGCATAGGCATTCTGGAAGCTCAACTGCGGTGAGGAGCCGATGTGCACGTTGAGGCGGATACGGTTGGACGGCGCGTCCGGGGGCGCAATTGTCTGCACGGCGCTGGCCTGTGCCGCCAGAGCCGCAATGTCCAGGTCGGGACTGACGGTGAAGCGGGTGATGAGCGCATCGCCCGACAGCATCATATTGTTTCGCGTCCCTTGCAGGTGAAGCGAGGCGTCGGCCAGCGAACTGACCCCTTGCGGGTAGCGGATGCGAATTCCTTTTCCGGTGGCGGTCAGGTCGGTATAAACGCCTTGCTGATAGGCCATGTAACCGCTGATACTCAACAGGCCGCCGCCGCTCATGGCCGTCAACGACTTGACCTCCAGCCGGTTCTGATTGAATTCGAGCGTCCCGTGTAGCTGGCTCAGGCTGTTGGGCACGTTTTCCAGCGCCAGCGAGGCATTTTGGAAGTCGATGCGGCCCTTGAACCCGGGATTCATCAGCGGGCCATGCGCCTCGACCTGGAAGGTGGTGTATCCGCTGGCGGTCAGGCCGGGATGAATGCTCTCGGCCAGTTTCAAATTGATTGTTCCGCTGGTGGCAAGGTCCAGTTGACGCTTGTCCCTGATTGACAGGGTGCCCTGGGCGTGCAGGTCGGTTTCCTCGCCGGTCACATGCAGGGGGTCGAGATGGATGAGGCCCTGAGCAAGCCAGGCATGGACTTCGCCCGCGCTCTTCAAATGAACGCCGGAGACCGTCATTTCAATTTGGTGCAGGAGAGCATCGCCGCGCATCTGTTCCGGCCGCGCCAAAGGCCCATCGATGGCGACTGTTCCCGCCAGCGCGGACTCTCCGCTGAGGCCTTGCACGTGGGCCAGCTTGAACAGCGCGGCAACATTGAACCGTGAAAAATCGAGTCTGGCTTGCGTGAGGTGATCGCCGGCGAGCGCCGTCTGCCCCTGCGCCGTTAGCTCGGCGCCTTCCAGATGAGTCGTCAGGCGGTAAAAAACTTCGTGGCTGGCCGTGTGCGCCTGTAGTTCCAGCCCACCCAGCGATTCGCCGCCCACCGCCAGGCCGGGCAGGGTGGCGCGGGCTTCCAGATGCGGATCGGACGGCGTTCCGGAGCCGGTCACCGTGAACGCCAGTTTGCCGCTTACGTTCACGCCCTTCTGATGCGGCCATGCAATACGCGCCAAGTCGATTCCCGTGCCCTTGGCGTCCAGTTGGAAGTGGTGGGAAGGGAATTCATAGCTGCCGGTGGCCGCAATCCTGCCACCGGCTTCGTTCATGGTTGCCGAGGTCAGATGGAGGGTCTGGTTGGCAATTGTGCCTTGGGCGTGGAGGTGCTCCACCGGCTCTCCGTACACGCTGCCTTTCTCCATCTCGACCCATCCGGAGCCTACGGGCGCGCGCATTGCTCCGTCGATTTGAAGCTGCGCGTCGAACGCGCCCGTTACGGGCGGCATCTGGCCGGTGAATGGCCGCAGATCGTCCACGTCAACCTTGGAGGCATGAAGGCGGAGATGCAGCAGGGAATTGGCGTCGAAGGAGGGCTTGGGACCGTGCACACTGCCACGCGTCGTGGCGGCCAGGCTGCCGCTGAGAGCAATTTCGGCTTTTCCTCGGCGCAACAGTCCATGGGAGAGATCAATCCGCGTGGCCGAGTAGCTGCCGGTAGCCTCGGCCGCGTCCAGGCGGAGATATTGGGGTTGGCTGGCTTTGGAATTGGAAATTGCCGCCAGTTCAATGGCCAGTTGCGTGGCCTTTGCGTTGCCCGCGATTCGCGGATCGATCAGCGAACCGGACCATGTGCCGTGAAAATCCGCTTGTCCGTAGATTGCAACGGGCAGGGCTGCCATTCCGCTTTTTCCGTGGCGGGTCAATCCCAGGTCGCGCAGAACGGTATCGAACTCCGTCAGATTCCGCGAATGGAAATCGACATCCAGGGCCGTCGGGCTGGTCGTCGGATAAGCGCCCAGATGGGCGTGCGCCTCCAACTGGCTGGCGGGCGTGCGCAGCAGCAGTTTGCGCAGATCAACCGCGCCGTCGCGCTGGGTGTAGGTGGCGTCCACCAGACCGCTGGCCAGGGTATTGCCCGTGGCCGCTTTGGCCGGGGGAATCAGGTTCAGCAGCGCGGTGACCGCCAGCGTGCGGACATCGCCGCCGTTCCAGAGCGCCGTGGCGGGGCCGTTGATGCGCGTGTCCAGGCCGAGATGTTCAAAGGGCGGACGGGAGACCATCTCCAGCAGCGTGTCCAGGCCAACATTCTTGAATTGCGTGTTCACCTTGCCGTCGACGGGGATGGTGATGGCGTCGGCGGAAAGCGGCTGGCCGCGCGAATTGCCGTTGTTCGCGTTGGCTGGTTCCAGCCAGTGAGCCAGGTTGACTTCGCCATCGATCTCACCGCCCTCGCGCAGGCGGGCAATGATCGAGCTAATCAGCAGTTGCTCCGGATCGGCGTGAATGTGCGCATCCAGACGGACGCCCGTGGCCACGACGCCGGTGCCGATGTAAGCTCCATCCTCGACGTGAACGCTGCCATCGGCGCGGAAAAAATCACCTTGCCCGGCGCCGGTCAGGTTCAGATGAGCAATGCCTTCTGGCGCGTAAGGGTAGCCCGTGAGGGGATTGAGCAGCCGCATGTCCAACTCGCCTGTGGCCCGGCCCTGCCAGCGGGGATGGGCAAAGTCATTGAGCGAACCGGAGACTTCCAGTGTGCGGTCCTTGATGCCGTGGCTGTGCGCGGTAATGCGCAGGGAGCGCAGGTTTGCGGTTGAGCGCGTCAGCTCGAGCGACGCCTGCATGAATCCCTGTACTGGCTCCGCCTTGCCCGTCCTGGAGCCGCGCGCGAGGCTCAGATCGCGGACGCCCGCCTCGATGTGATAGCTCTCAGGCGTTTTGCCTGCCGCCGGCTGATAGGCCATGCGCAGGGAAGCGTCGCTGGCGGTAAAGTCGAGCGGGATGAAGCGGTCCTGAAAATCGAAGGCGGCGGCGCGGTTTTCGTAGTTCAGAAGGCCCTCTTCCACTTCTACGTGTCCGGCCTTCAGATCGAAGAATCTGTCGAGCGCGGGCTTGCCCTGCTTTTTGCGTAGGCGGGGTTGCGGCTGGTTGGTCGAGCCGTTGGCGTAGACGATCAGATGCAGTCGGGGACGGTAGATTTCCAGATCGCGCAGCAGGATGCGCGGACTCCAGAAGCTCAATATGCTCAGCTTTACGCGCAAACGCCCGGCCTGGGCGTAGGGCGCTTCGCCGGGGGCTTCCAGACCGTGGATGACCAGCCCATCCGCCTCGGCTTCCAGAGGAAGCAGACGCCAGTGGAACGCGCCAATCTCAACCCGTCCGCCGGTGGCAGTCTCCAGCATGTTGACCAGACGCTCTCGCACCAGGTTTTCGAATCCGGCTGAACTGGCCCAGAAAAAAAGGCCAGTAAGCGTCAGGGCCAGCAGCGCGGCTCCACAGGCCAAAATCAGGGAAAGATGGCGCGGAAAAAATCGGCGCAAACGGCTTGGCCGCAGAGTCTCAGGCGGCAAAGCGGGTTCAGAAGCTTTGTCTGGAAGAGGAGTTTTGGGCTGGTCTTCGCTCACTTGTCTCCTTTTCCTGCTTCAGTCGCGGTTTCAGGCGTTTCCAGCGCCGGATCGAGTACTTTTACATCCCCTTGCTTGCGCAGGTTTTTGAGCCAGTCGTCAAAGAGCACGTTCACCTGCTGCTCCAGCAGAATTTCCTCAATGCGCGGGGCCACCTTGTCCAGCGGCGGAATAGCCTCGCCCACGGCATACTGTGGCGCCAGCGTCGTGCGGTAGTAAGCCGCAATCTCCTCTGGGGCGATGCGAATGCCCTGCCGGAAGCGCTGCTCGATGAAGCGCAGTATCTCGGTGCGATAGCGCACATAGCTCTCAACCCGCTCCGGAGCCAGCCCGTGCGCGGTCAGGAATGCCTTCCATCCCTCTTCCGAGGCGCAGTTGAGGCGAAGGCAGGCGGGCAGTTCCTTGCGAATCTCCGCTACCCGGGCATTGACCTCGGCCTCGGATGGCGATGCGGCCTGCGCGTCTTCCTGGCGAATCTGCTGCTGGATAAGCGAGCGGCTGATCAACTGCTCCAGGGCGAGCTTCGGAGTCAGAACGGCTGAGCCTGGACTCAGTGCCGCCAGCCGCATCTCTTCGTCCACGTCGCTGTCCAGAATGGCCCGGTTGTTGACCACGGCCACCACCCGGTCGAGCACCACCGCCTGAGACGGTTGGGCCGGACTCTGCGTCAGGCCGGAAGCCGCGCCGGATGCTGCCAGACACACGGCCATCATCCACAGGAAAACAGATCCAGGCTTGATCCTGAGCCGAATTTGGGTCCAATCGCTCATCAGAAACTTTGCCCCAGGCTGAAAAAGACGTTGAAATGGCGGCCTTCGCCCACGTGCGGATTGGCGTCGTCAATTTTCTGTGAATAGTCAAGATTGACCGGATAGATAGGCGGATTCAGATTGTAGCTGAAATCCAGGCGGAAGGGTCCCATCGGCGTATGGTAGCGCAGTCCAAGCCCCGGCGTGTGGGAGAAGTAGTTGAAGCTGCATTGGCCCTGCACTCCGGTGGAAGTTGAAGGGCCGGTGGGGATAGGGTTGGTGGTTTTTTCGTGGTTCAGAACCGTGCAATTTTCGCGCAGCGGCTGACGAACCCTGAGGGCGCTGGCCCAGGCATCCCCGGCGTTGGTGAAGATATTGCCCATGTCGTGAAAGAGCACAAAGCTGAGCGTGTTGCCGAGCCAGGGAAGCGAGGGCGGCGGCAGGCGCAGCTCCGTGCTGTTAATCAGCGCGCCGGCCCCGCCGATGGGATAGCCCGTCTCGGGATCGCGCGGCCCGGCGGAGTTGGAGGCGAAGCCTCGCAGCGAAGCCGCTCCGCCAGCGTAAAGCCGCTCGGGGAGGGGAATCAGTTCATATTCGGGCTTGCCAAAGGCGCGCTCCTGGCCGTAGCGCGTGTTGCGGGCCAGCACAAAGCGGTTTTTGCTGAAGCCATAGTAGCTCGAGTTCGACAGGTCAAGGCGGCTGAAGTTGGTTTGCGCGCCGAAGGTATTAGTGGAGAGAAACTCCTGGAAGCTGGTGTACGTGCCCCGGTGCGCGTCCACAGGTGAGTCGCGGGTATCGCGAATCCAGGTTATCGCCGGTCCTGCCACACGCACCGCCTTAGCCAGATCCGCAATCGCTGTCGGATAGACCTGAAGACTGTTCGCCTCTACCTTGACGCGGCGAAAGTTGAATTCATACACGAAGGTGTTTGCCTTGGAAAAAAGTGACCCCGGCGAATTGAAATGCTCGGTCCAGCGCATTCCTCCTTCGAGCTTCGACGATACATAGGTGCTTACGTCCAGGCTGTTGGCGTAGCCGCCGGAGAAGGTCAGGCCGAAGTTGCGGCTACCCTCAAAATGCGGGTTCTGAAAGAGCAGGTTGACCTTCTGCTCCAGCAAGCCGTAGGTGAGCTGCAGCGAGGCCGATTGTTCCCGGCCAAAAAGATTGTTGCGGGTAACGTCAAAAAGCACACGCGGACTGACGCCCGTCTTGCCTTCCGGATTGCAACTGGCGCCGCTGGCGAGGACGCCGCCGCAGTGGTTGTAGGGCGTTCCGGTCTGAACCTCGAGACCGAAGCCATAGGTCAGCGCCCAGCGCCGCGCCTCGGTTGCCTGCAAAAGCACGGTCTTGTAAGCCTCTCCGCCGGAGGGGTTTTCAATCGCCGTGTCGATCTCGTTGAAGAGGGCAAAGTCGTACAGATTGCGCTGTGTTTCCATCAGTGCGGTCTCATCCAGCGGGTCGCCAGGACGCAGGGTGATGGCCCTGGCGACTGTTGTCGGGCGCGTGTAATGCAATCCGGTCAGAAGCACCTTGCGCACGAAAATTTGCCGGCCTTCCGTGATGCGGAAGACGACATCCACCTTGCTCGCGTCGGCTGGCTCAGACTGCTGGGCGACTTCCACCCGCACCTGGTCGAAGCCCCGGCTCATGTAGCTGGTCAGCAGCGCATCCCGGTCCCCGGCCAGGTTCTGAGGCGAAAGCAGTTGCCCGGCGACGGTGTTCATTTGCGGCGTGAGCTTGGAGGCGTCCACATTCGCGTTTCCCTCCAGGCGCACCGCGCCCACACGCAGTTGCTTGCCCTCTTCGATGTGATAAACGACCGTCAGCGGGGCCGTTTTGCCCGCTTTCCGGCCCGGCGGCGAAGGCCCGTCGCCGGGGTGGATGGACGGAGTCTCTTTCGCATGAGCATCGGAGGTGATTTTGACCTGGGAGAAGCCATTGTTCTGATAGACGGCCTGCATGGCGTTGATGTCGGCCGCCACCAGCGCCTGCGAATAAGCGCCATGGCGGTCGAGAGCATCGGCGGCATGAACGCTGAGCATTTCCTTGAGCGTGGCGGAATCGAAGTAGTGGTTGCCCTCGACCGAAACCTGCTCAATGCGCCGCCGCTCTCCCAGCCGCACATGAAAGAGAATCGTTACCTGGCTGGCGCTGGTGTTTTGCTGCTCGTGTTCGACCTTGACGTCGAAGTAGCCCAGGCGCTGATAGTAGTCGCGCAGCCGGCGATTTCCCTCGTTCAGCAGGTCCTCGTCCACGCTGCCTTCCTCGAAGACGGGAATCGCATGCTTGATTTTTTCCCGGCTGATGCTGGCGCCATCGACCAGCACCTTCACAACCGGTCCTTGATTGGCGGAAAAGCGGAAGCTGGCCTCGTGGCTGCCAGCGGAGTACTGCTGGGATTCGAGCTTAATCTCGGCTTCCAACCGCTGCTGGCCCTGGTAGACCTTCAGCACTCCGGCCAGCGCCCGGCTGTTGGTATCGTGGGTCACGCGTGAGCCTGCTTTCAAGTGCGCATGGCGGCGGAAGTCGTTCACGTTCATTCCGGAGTCGCCGGTGACCTCGACCGCACCCACGTGCGCTTGCGGGCCGTTGACCACATGAAATGCAATGTCGGTCAACTGCTCCTCCGGGTGGACCGTCAGCGAGGGGGTAATTACCGGTTCGTGAAAGCCATTTTGTGCGAACGTGGCCCGCATCTGTTCGAGCGCCTGGTTCAGTTTGTCCGGGGTAAAGAGGGCGCCGAGCGTGAGCTGGCTTGAGCGCTCGAGCTGCGTGTTGAGCGTGGCGCCTTTGGCGCCCTCCACGCTGACTCTACCGATGAAGGTGCGCGCCGTGCCGCGAAAAACAATCGCCACACCGTCGCCTTCGCGCGTTCCCTCCGCGGCAAGCGTTTCAAACAGACCGGTCGAAAATAGCTGGTGCAGGCTTTTCTTCAGGGCATCCGGGCTTAGAGGCGCTCCCTCGGCCTGGGCCAGATGGCCGGACAAGTGAGAGAGACGATCAGATGAAACTCCGGCGAACGTGATGCGCCGCACGGGCAAGCCTTCCCACTGGGCGAGGGAGCCGGAAGCCGCCGGATTGCCTGTCGCGCTCACACGGCTCTGGCTCCTGCCATAACTTCCGCCCAAAACTCCGAAGACAAGAAGAAAGACCAGAAAAAGGCCATACCCCGGACACCGGCCGCATTGCCGCGCCGGTTTCCAACCCCGGCGACCAGCCGCTGGGGGCCCCGACTTTTCACCCCCGCGACAGAGAACAGTCGCTGGGGACCCGAAGTTTGCCTTCAAACCCATATCTCACCATAGAGATCAGTGGCGGAGATCAGAGATCAAGAGGAATGCCGTCCGTTTCGCTGGATCGTATTCTCTGTTCTCATTTGCCTGATCCCTGAATTGTTTTCCGCCCCTTCTTATTTGTCAGGTTTCTGAACTATATTCTCTGTTCCCTCTTATACTAACGAGGTAAGGCGCTTGGTGCAGCCGCATCAGGTTGAAGACTGATCTTTCAAGGAAGCGTATGTGCCCGCCCCGGTCCCCCACGGATCCGCCGGAATCCACGCCCCGTTCCCCTGTTGAGGAACCCGTTCCTGAGCTTCGGACCGCTTCTGCCGCGCCTGCGGTTTTGCCTCATTCAGATGAAGCCGGCATTCTTGCGCGCGCTCTGGACGGAGATCCCCTCGCCTTCGCTCAACTCTACGCCCTGTACAAAAGACGCATCTACTCCTTATGTCTGCGCATGCTGGGCAATGTGGCTGAGGCCGAGGACCTGACGCAGGAAATCTTTCTTCAGTTGCACCGCAAGATTTCCACCTTTCGCGGCGACGCGGCATTTTCCACATGGCTGCACCGGTTGGCCGTCAATGTCGTGCTGATGTACCTCAGAAAAATGGGCGTGCCTCTCATCTCAATGGATGAAGCCGAGGAACCCGCTCCCCAGGGAAACCCTGGCCGGAGCTTCGGCGCTAACGACCTTGCGCTGTCTGGTTCGATTGACCGGATGGCGCTCGAACGCGCCGTCGCGGCTCTTCCCGCCGGTTATCGCCTTGTCTTCGTCCTGCACGATGTCGAGGGTTATGAGCATCATGAAATAGCCACCATGCTCCACTGCTCAATCGGCAACAGCAAATCCCAACTGCACAAAGCGCGGCTCAGGCTGCGTGAAGCGTTGCGCGCGGCTCACCAATATTGATCCGGCAACTAAATACTGTCAGGGTGCCCCATCCATTTCCGCGTTTTTTGCGGAAATGGATGGGAAACAATGTCACTGTTTTCTTGCCGGATCAATAGTAGCCGCGTCTTGGCGCCTTTCGCGGCATCAATGGATTTTTGGGAATTTTGCAAGAGGCTCCTCTTGCAAATCCTTTTGGTGTGTGGATTGTTGCCTTTTCTCTCTCTCACCTTCCAATGGCTTTCGCCGATACACTTCTCGAGTGACTCCTCAAGGACAGTGTTCCCGGCTGTTTGCTTTGGCTGGGTCACAGGCGTCTGATAAAAAATGTGGTCCGAACAACTCCCAGTGCCGTCTAAACGGGTCAAGGACGCGATTTCAGGCCGGGAACCACGCCCCGTGTTTGCATTCGCTGGTGTGGAATTGTCCAGCTCCGGGAGAAGAAGATGCCGCAAGATAGGACATTTCCTGAATCTATTTGAAATCTGAGCCGTCAAATGAAGAAATGCTGATAGAGGGACACTCAATGCCAAACGCTCTTCCAGTTTCGACGTTCCCCCAAAGTCCTTCCGAAAAGGACGCTTCCACTGTGCGCAGGGTTGCTGTTCTGCCGGTTCGGGATACTGTTCTGTTTCCTCACGCGGTTCTGCCGCTGACCGTGGGCCGCGAGAGCTCCATCCAGTTGATTGAGTCGCTGGGCGAGGCGCGGTCCATTGTTGTTGTGGCGCAGTTGGACCCGCGGCTTGACCTGCCCAAGCCAGCCGATTTGCACACCGTGGGAACCCTCGCCACGGTGCACAAGATTGTGCGCATGCCCAACCAGAGCCGTTTTGTCTTTACGGAGGGGCTGGAGCGGGTGCGCGTGCTCCGTTACACGCAGACAGAGCCTTTTCTGGTGGCCGAGGTGGAGGTGCTTCAGGACACGGAGCCTGAAGCGACGGCCGGTGCCGAGGCGCTGGTGCGCAACGTGGTCGGGCAGTTCCAGCAGGTGGTCGCCGAATCTCCGACGCTCTCCGATGAACTGCGCACCATCGCCGCCAACATTGAGGAGCCGAGCCGCCTGGTCGATTTTGTTTCCTCGTCGCTGCCTTTTCTGACCACCGAGGACAAGCAGCAACTGCTGGAGATGGCCAGGGTTGTGGACCGGCTGGAGTTTCTGAACCAGCACTTGGCCAAGGAGATTGAGGTGCAGCAGTTGCGCGCCAAGATCCAGACCGAGGTGCAGGATCAGGTGCAGCAGACGCAGCGCGACTACTATCTGCGTGAGCAACTCAAGGCCATCCAGAAGGAGCTGGGCGAGCAGGACGAGGGCCAGCGCGACACCGATGAACTGCGCCAGAAGATTGAAGCCTCGGGAATGCCGGAGGACGTGAAAACGGAGGCGCTGAAGGAGCTTACGCGCCTCTCGCGGATGTCTCCCATGGCCGCTGATTACTCGATGACGCGTACTTACATCGAGTGGCTGGCGATTCTGCCGTGGGCCAAAAGCTCGGGCACCAAGATCGACATTGCCAAAGCCAAGGCGATTCTGGATGAGGACCACTATGGCCTGAAGAAGGTGAAGGACCGCATCCTCGACTACTTGAGCGTTCTCGAGTTGAAGCCCGACATGAAGGGGCCGATTCTGTGCTTCGTGGGGCCGCCGGGAGTGGGCAAAACCAGCCTGGGCCGCTCCATTGCACGGGCTTTGGGCCGCAAGTTCCAGCGCATTTCACTGGGCGGCATGCATGACGAGGCGGAGATTCGCGGCCACCGCCGCACTTACATTGGCGCGCTTCCCGGCCAGATCATCCAGAGCATTCGCCGGGCCGGAACCAACGACCCGGTAATGATGCTGGATGAAGTGGACAAACTCGGCCGCGATTTCCGGGGCGATCCCTCCTCGGCGCTGCTGGAGGCTCTGGACCCGGAGCAGAACTTCAGCTTCCGCGATAACTATCTGGATGTGCAGTTCAACCTTTCCAAGGTCCTGTTCATCTGCACGGCCAATATGCTGGACACGGTTCCGCCGCCGCTGCTGGACCGCATGGAGCTGATTTTCTTGCAGGGCTACAGCGAAGAAGAGAAGGTGCGGATTGCCTTCAGCTTTCTGATTCCTCGCCAGATCAAGGAAAACGGCATTGCGCCGGAGCAGATTGAGTTTTCCGAGGAGATGGTGCGCGACGTGGTGCGCCACTACACGCGGGAGGCTGGCGTGCGCAAGCTGGAGCAGACACTCGGCACGATTTGCCGCAAAGAGGCGCGGCGCGTGGTCGAGGGACACAAGGAAAAGCTGGTCGTGACGACGGCGGTGCTGAAGGAGTTCCTGGGCGGCATTCAGGTGCGCACGGAGACTGAAATTGCCGAGCGGGTGAAGCGACCGGGCGTGGCCGTGGGGCTGGCCTGGACCCCGGCGGGCGGCGAAATCCTCTTCATCGAAGCGAACAAGATGAAGGGCAAGGGCGGCTTCACCATGACGGGTCAGATCGGCGACGTGATGCAGGAGTCGATGCAGGCCGCTCTGACCTGGGTGCGCTCCAATGCGGCCATGCTCGGACTGGCTGAAGACTTTACCAAGGACCTGGATTTGCACATTCATGTGCCGGCCGGCGCGATTCCCAAGGACGGGCCTTCGGCGGGCGTGACCATGGCCACGGTGCTGGTTTCTCTCTTGACCGATACGCCGCTGCTCCCGCTGACGGCTATGACCGGCGAGATTACGCTTAGTGGCAACGTGCTGCCGGTCGGCGGCATCAAGGAGAAGTTTCTGGCCGCGCGCCGCGCCGGGGTGAAAACCATCATCCTGCCCGCGGAAAACCAGCAGGACGTCGAAGAGGACCTGACGCCGGAGCTGACCGAAGGCGTCGCCATTCACTATGCCAGCCGCATTGAGGACGTTCTGGCCATAGCCCTGCCGCTATTGAAAATTCAGCAGGCGAAGCCGGTGGCGGCGGACGCGTTTGCGGTGGGAGCCGTCGTGTAATTTGCGGCGCAGCTATAGCAAAAGGGCCGGCGAACCTGCCGGCCTTTTTGTGCTACTAGAGCATTTTCACAGTTAGTGTGATGTCATGGGTGCCCCACCCTCGCCACGTTTTTGTTCTTGTGGCTAGGGTGGGATAGCACGATCCCTGCATTACAGAAACTGTGAAAATGCTCTAGGTCTCTGACCGCTTGATTTTGTACCTGTGCTGGGTGCCCCACATCTCGATTTTGAGATGTGGGAAACTGGGAAACCACGAACTCAAAGGAACTTCTTCATCCGGTCAGAGACCTAGAGCATTTCCTCTTTTGCTATAGACTTCCGTGCCCCCATTCATTCCGCGTTTCTGCGGAATGAGTGGGAGACCAACAAAATTACGGTCTACACCATATCCGGAAACGCCCATTGATTTTGCCCGGAGTGCTTTTTCAGGGTTGCTGGGTGCCCCATATCTCCCGCGTTCTGTGCGGAAGATGTGGGAAAGCAAGATGCCAATCTTTCGGGCCGGATCAGTAAGGAACCTCTGAATAAGTTGATGTTTTGAAGGGTACGGGCTTTAGCCCGTACATAAAACCCGCAAAATCAGCGGGGCTTTAGCCCCCGAGGGAATCGGATTTTGAAAAGGCCACTTGTTCAGAGCTTCCCTAAATACTGTCAGGGTGCCCCATCCATTTCCGCGCTTTTTGCGGAAATGGGTGGGAAGCGATGTCACTGCTTTCTTGCCGGATCAATAGGGTTTGCAACAGTCTCAGTTGTTTGCAGATCATTTTGCCGCGTCGTCGCACAATAATACTCAGGTGCATTTTTCCCAATCGTCCTGCTTGTGCTGCAAAGGCGTTGCTAAAGCATTTCTCCTTTAGGCATAGAGTTTGGGTGCCCCGCCCTCGCCGCGTATTTGTTTTTGCGGCTAGGGTGGGATGCCTCAACACTATCAGGAGAAATGGTCTAACTCCTTATCCTGGACGATTTTGCAAACAACTCCTTTGTTTTGACGATTTTACAGCGGAATACTGTCTGTAAACCAATGAAAATAAGTATTTTATGCCAAAAATACGGGTGGGGGGGTAGGTCGTATGGAACGTCGCTACGCCCTCGGAGCAAGCCATGGTGCCGAAGGGGCAGCGGAGCCCGTAATGCCGGTTTCCAGGTAATTTTGCAAGCGGCTCTAGGGCCGGGTCAATACGCATCCATTCACTTCTGGCTGAGGTGAGCAAGGCTATCGAGAACAGCCTGCTGCAGGGCGAGGCGGTGATCGGAATAGGCGTGATCCGTTGGCATGTGGATGGCTTTGACTTTTTGGCCGCCGAGCCGTGTGACGGCTGCGGCCAGAGCGTCGTTGGCCGCGGACCAGCCGTCATCGGAGGTAATGAGGACGAGAGGCCGGGTGGCCAGCAGCGGCGCGAGGCTGGCAAAATTCCACTGTGCGGCATTCGAGAAGACTTCGCTGGCCAGACTCACGGCAGTTGTGCCCGATAGCGGGGCCATGCCTTCAGCGGCCAGAAGGGAAGCCAGTTTGTTGACAGCCAGGTCACGCTTGCCGGCTGGGATCGTTTGCAGGCGGCTGGCGCCCAGATCGGCGGCGGAGATGGTGATGACGGCTTTGATGCCGGCGTCGCGCGCGCCAGCTTGAAGAGCCATAAAACCGCCCATGCTGTGTCCGGCAAGCACGATTGTGTTTCTGTCGGCGCGCAGCGCGGCGGCGTGAACGGGGTCGCGCAGGTAGGCAATGGCGGCGTCCGTGTCTTCGATGCAGTGCGTGAAGGAGAACGCTCCGGGAGAACCCCAGGAGCCGCGATAGTCGAAGTAGAGCGCGTTCCAGCCAGCGCGGCGAATTGACTGTGCCAGGTCAAGGTTGCGCTCGTTGCCCGGAAATCCGTGCAGAAGAATGACGGTTGGATGCGGCCCCGCGCCGGCGGCAATGTAGGCAAAGGCGTTCAGCAGCGCTCCGTGACTGGGAAGCTGGAAGGACTGCATGGCGGCGGGATAAGCTCTATCTGGAGCGGGGTCGGCGGCAACGGCGGAGTACTGAGCAAGCGCCGGCGCGACGGCCGCAAAGGTTGCGCTGAGCAAAACTGCCGTGAGGAAGAAGATTCGCCGGTTCATGCCGTGATTGTAAAGGATTTTTTCTGATCCATGATGAGCGAAAGATTGTGCTTTCAATCAGGTTTTGTAACAGGGCACGACTTCAGTCGTGCCGTAAATGCCGCAAAATCAACGAGGCCTTTAGGCCCTGAGGAAATATTCGGCGTCGGATAGAACTTAAACTTAATCAGAGCCTTTTCTAACGCGGCAGCGCGCTGTTGGGTTTTGCCGCCAGCTTGGGCGAATCGGTGATGTACTCGTCGCCGACCCGCGCCGCGATCAGCTTGCGCCGGTCGTCGAGCAGCTTCAAATGATTCGTCAGCTCGATGAACTCCTGCCTTTGCGCGGCGGTCAGCGGCGTTCCCTCCCGATTCAGTTGGCTCAACGCATCGAGGCGGGCCTGCAAGCGCGGAATTTCGCGGTCGATCAGGACGGGGTGAATCACCGGCGTTTTGGCTTGTCCGCTGGCCAGTTCGTTGTGGTTGTTCTCGCTCCAAACAGGCAGCACGCCCACATGGCCCAGTTCGACGCGCACGCCGGCCGGGCCGTAGTCCTTGCGGACGGCGGCGAATAGCCCGATCATTTCGTCGCGCGGGTCGCCCTCACGATCCGGCATGAGACCGTCGACGTAAGTGCGCGACTGATTGGAAAGAAAATTGCCAAGCGAGTAGAAGATGACCGTGTTGCGGCCGTCCCGTGTGCGGTAAGTTTCAACGGGCTGAAGAACGTGGGGATGGTGGCCCACGATGACCGAGGCCCCGGCATCAAGCATTTTGTGCGCCGTCTCCACGTCTTCCGACCGGGGAGCGGGCGCGTACTCAGTGCCCCAATGGATGGAAATCACCAGAAAATCGCATTTCAGTCGCGCCTGCCGGATGGCTTCCAGCACGCCGGCTTCCTCCTTGCCCAGCGCGCCGCCGGACTCATTCGGATAGGGAAAAAAGTTCACGTGCGGCAGATCGTCCTTCTCGGGATTGCGGCCGCCGTTGAGCCAGCGGGTCATGCCCAGCCAGCCGACCCGGATGCCGTTGGCCTCGACGATGGCTGGCTGCCAGGACTGTTGGGCCGTGTCGCCCGAACCGGTGAAGAGCATTCCCCGCTCGCGCAGGTGCTCGCGCGTCTCGACAAAGCCCGCCCAGCCCTGGTCCATGACGTGATTGTTGGCCGAGGAAACGATCTTGACGCCGCTGTCCTTGAGCGCGTCAATCAGCGCGATGGGGGCGTCGAAGAGAAACGGCCTGGAACCATGCGAGTGCGCCGGGGCAACCGGGGTTTCGAGATTGACGAAGCCAAAATCGGCGTTTTTGAAAACATCGCTGACGTTGGAGAAGAGCGCGCTCCAGCCCGCCGCGCCGTTTCCCGCCGCGTCTGCCGCGGCGCGCACCGGCTCGTGCGGAATTACGTCGCCCGCCACGGCAAAGCTGACTTGCGCCAGCTCGTGCGGATAAGGAACAATGGCCGCCGCCGGGCGGTTGCCACGTGAACCAACCAGCAAGATTGCGCCAAGGGTCGCCAGAACCAACAGCAAAGTGCAGACACTGGTGAGACTCCAGCGCTTGCGAAGACCTGGAGTGAACCTCGCGCCGAAGCTCTTTCCTAGCTGACCACAGCGCATCGTCTTCATAGCCTGCGCCAAATTAGGTTCCTTTCCTTGCCATAATATGCAATGCAATCAGAATACAAGGTTCGCGGGGCCGTGGGCTGAGATTCGCTCCCATCTTCCAAGTTCCAAAATCAAAACCTGGAACATACGCTTGTTGAGTGGCAATCCCAGAGCATTTTAGGAATACATATAGACTTTTTGAAGGATGTGCAGAGTGTCTTTTCCTTGAGGAAAAAGACACTTAGCATTGTGTCTTCGGTCTACACCAATTCCTAAAATGCTATAGGTGCAAAACAAGACCGCGTCGATCTGTGCGTATCGCCGCGGCCGTTAGTTCTGCATGCGGACTGTGCTCAGCAGAAGATGAAGGGGTGGCAAAAGAACCATTGATTTGCTCCTTGACAGGGTTTAAATTAAATAAAGTACAATTTGTAGTAAACGTTTACTTGCTCGCGATCTCGACCGGGACCCCGGTTCGACGTATTTCAGCAAGGCTCAGTTCTCGCCCCAGCGGGAACCCTGAAGGTTCACAGGCGTTGCCGCCTGGGAGCTGCGCAGAGACAAATGAATGATGCACAAGAAAGGTTGAGGATATGAAACCCATCGATAAGCTGGAAGTCTGGTTCGTCACAGGCAGTCAGTACCTTTACGGAGAAGAGGCCTTGGCACAGGTTGCCATCAATTCTCAAAAGATTGCCGCTTATTTCGATTCCCAGAAATCGATTCCGGTGCGCGTGGTTTTCAAGCCGGTGATGACCTCTCCGGAAGCCATTCGCGCGCTCTGTCGCGAAGCCAACAACACCGAAAACTGCATCGGCCTCGTGCTCTGGATGCACACTTTCTCGCCGGCCAAGATGTGGATTGCTGGCCTGAAATCGCTTATCAAGCCCATCCTGCATCTGCACACCCAGTTCAATAGGGCGCTTCCGTGGGCGACGATCGATATGGACTTCATGAATCTGAATCAGTCCGCGCACGGCGACCGCGAATTCGGTTTCATCACTGCCCGCTTGGGCTTGGCCCGCAAGGTGGTTGCAGGTTTCTGGGAAGACGCCGCGACAGTGGCCGAAATTGCTTCCTGGTCGCGCGCCGCTGCCGGCTGGCATGAGTCGCAAAACCTGAAGGTCGCCACCTTTGACGACAAAATGCGCGAAGTGGCGGTGACTGAAGGCGACAAGGTCGAAGCCCAGTCGCAGTTTGGCTTCAGTGTTAACGGCTATGGCGTGGGCGATCTGGTGGAGAGCATCAATAAATTTTCCGACGCTGAAGCCGACAAGCTGGTGCAGCTCTATCGCGACACTTACACGCTTGCCAAGAATCATGACCGGCCCGACACGTTGCGCGTAGCAGCCAAGATCGAGCTCGGTCTGCGCGCTTTCTTGGAGGAGGGCGGCTTTGGCGCTTTCACGGACAATTTCATGATTCTTCACGGCCTGGAGCAGTTGCCCGGCATTGCTGTTCAGCGCCTAATGGCCGACGGCTACGGCTTCGGAGGCGAGGGCGACTGGAAGACCGCCGCGCTGCTTCGCATTATGAAGGTGATGGCTACGGGCTTGAAGGGAGGCACCTCGTTCATGGAGGACTACACCTACGACTTCAGTGGAACGCCGAAAGAGTTGGCTTCGCATATGCTGGAAGTCTGCCCCTCGATCGCGGCCGATAAGCCGTCGCTCGAAATCCATCCACTCGGCATCGGCGGTAAGGCCGACCCGGCGCGTCTGGTCTTCACCGCGCCTTCCGGACCTGGTGTCGTTGCCTCGTTGATCGACATGGGGAACCGTTTCCGTATGATCGTCAACGAAATCGATGTCATCCAGCCCGATCAACCGCTGCCCAAGCTGCCCGTTGCCCGTGCCGTGTGGGTCCCCAGACCGAACCTGAAGGTGGCTTCAACAGCTTGGATTTACGCCGGTGGTGCGCATCACACCAGCTTCAGCCAGGCGCTGACGATGGAGCATCTGGTCGACTTCTGCGAAATCGCTGGGGTGGAACTGATTCCGATCGACGGCGACACGAAGATCAATGATTTTCGTCGCCTTCTCCGCTGGGAAGAGACCGCCTACTCCCGCCGCTAGAGCAGTTTGCGAATTGCTGTAAACCGAAGGCAAACCTTCAAGTGGCTTTTTTCTCAACGGGGTCCCCACGGACTGGTTTTCGTCCGTGGGGTGGAAGAAAAAAACCACCTTGCACTGCTCTCAAAAAGTCTACGTATTTTCGCAAACTGTTCTAAACGGCTCACAGATTGAAGGCAAGAACGAAACCTCTTGTTCTGGTGTGGCGATTCACATCGGGGCAGGAGGTTTCGTTCGTTGTGGAGGTTTGGCCTTCAGCAAGTAGAGCGGTTCTCCAATTGATATACACTAACCAGCTTTAGCGGAAGTGGCTTTTTCTTGAGGAAAAAGCCAAGCAGCTTTGTGGCTTCGGTGTACAGCTATTGGAGAACCGCTCTAGGCGCGTTGTGCGGTGGTCGTGAGCGCTGATTCCGGATTTCGCGTCTATCCGTTACAAGAACAACTGCGGGCCGTTACAAGAACAGCAGCGGGCCGCTGCCGGAAGAGCGGGCAGGAACTGGTAACCTTAAACCTGAGAAGAAAACCTGGGAATAAGCCGGACAGCCCCGTCAGGCTTGCCCGGCGGGAAGAAGCATGGCGGAATTCATCATACGAATGGCCGATGAGCGCGGCCAGGTGCAGGAACAGGTGCAGACGGCGGCGACGGCCGACGAGCTGCGCGCGCGCTTTGCCCATGCCGGCTTCAATGTTTTATCCGTCCGCGTCCATTCCGGCATGGGAATGCTGAAACGCGGCAAGATCAAGCTGGAAACCTTTCTCATCTTCAATCAGCAGTTCCTGACGCTGATCCACGCCGGGATGCCCATTCTGGGTTCCATCGAGATGCTGGCCAAGAACCAGAAGAACGCTCACTTCTCGGCGCAACTGAGCGACATCTGTACCCGCGTGAAGACCGGCGATGCGCTTTCCGCGGCCTTTGAGGCGGAGAGTGGATTCCCGGTGATGTACACCACCACGCTGCAGGCCGGGGAGCGCTCCGGCAATCTGACGGAGGTACTCGAGCGCTATGTCAGCTTCCAGCGCATTTCGCTCACCTTCCGCAAAAAGCTGATTGCCTCGCTGATCTATCCCGGTGTGCTGCTCAGCCTGGTGGGCGGGCTGATGTTCTTCATGTTCGTGTTTGTGGTGCCGGAGTTTGCCGTCCTCTATGACCAGATGGGCAACAAGCTGCCGAGGATGACCATGGAATTGCTGGCCTTTGGAGAATTTCTGCACCACAACATTCTCTGGATTCTGCTTGTCTTCGGCTGCACGGCCTACAGCGCCTACCGCTTCTCGATTACCGAGCGGGGGCGCGATTTCATCGACGGCGTCCGCATCAAGATGCCGGTTCTGGGCAAGATATGGCTGAAGTATCAGGTGGCGCTGTTTGCGCGCACGCTTTCGACGCTGCTGACCGGCGGGCTGCCGCTGGTGCCGGCTCTGGAAACCGCGGCCCGGTCCATCTCTTCGCGTCATGTTTCCCGGGCGGTGATGAGTTCCGTCTCGACGGTGCGCGAGGGCAAGCCGCTGGCCGAGGCGCTGACGCAGACGAAGATCTTTCCCGACCTGGCCTCGGAGATGATTGCCGTCGGCGAGCAGACCGGAGCTTTGCCGCAGATGCTCAACTCGGTCGCCGAGTTTTTTGAGGAAGACGTGGCGACGGCGCTGGCCGCCGCGCTGACGCTTATTGAGCCGGCCATTCTCATTGTCATGGGCGTGGTGGTGCTCTTCATTCTTGTCTCGCTTTACCTGCCCATCTTCTCAATGGGCGGCACGGGCGGGGGACAGGGGTAATTATGGCTGCCGATACGGTTCTTGCTGTTCCGCTGCCTCCCGGCGCGGCTGTTCCCGGAAGTGACGAGGAGCGCGACCAGTCCATCGCGCTGGCCAAGCGCTATCATGCGGATTTTGTGGACCTGAAGAACTTCAAAATTCAGCACGATCTGCTGCGCACGGTGCCGGTGGAGCTGATGTTCCGCTACAACTTCGTGCCCATCGAGTTGCAGGACGATGCGCTGGTGATTGCCGTCAGCGACCCCTCGTTGTTGATGGTGCTTGATGAGATTGCCGGTCTGCTCGGCCACCGCATTATTCCGCGCGTGGCCACGCTCTCGCAGATTACCGAATTGTTGAAGAAGACCGAGCAGTCGCAGCGCGTGCTGGACGAGGCCAGCGAGGGACTGACCTTCGACGTGCTCACCGGCGATGAAAACTCCGATGAGAACATCTCCATTGAGAAGCTGACCAGCGAGGAGGACATCAGCCCCATCATCCGGCTGGTGGACACGACCATCTTCACCGCTCTTGAACGGCGCGCCTCCGATATTCACATTGAGACCTACGACGACTCGGTGCACATCAAGTACCGCATCGACGGCGTTTTGCAAGAGGCCATGGCTCCCATCGCCCGTGAGCACCACCAGACCATTCTCTCGCGCATCAAGATCATGAGCGAGCTGGACATCGCCGAGCGCCGCGTGCCGCAGGACGGACGCTTCCGTGTGCGCTACAAGGGCCGCATGATCGACTTCCGCGTCTCCATCATGCCGACGATTTACGGCGAGAACGCCGTGTTGCGCGTGCTGGACAAGGAGTCCATGAGCGAGAAGTTCCACACCCTCACGCTGGATGTGGTGGGCTTTGCGGACGAGGACCTGAAACGCTTCCGCCGCTACATCCGCGAGCCTTACGGCATGGTGCTGGTTACCGGGCCGACCGGCTCCGGCAAAACCACCACCCTCTACGCCGCTCTGAATGAGATCAAGAGCGACGAGGACAAGATCATCACCATTGAGGACCCGGTCGAGTACCAGATTCGCGGCATCACGCAGATTCCGGTCAACGAGAAAAAAGGGCTGACCTTTGCCCGCGGCCTGCGCTCGATTCTGCGCCACGATCCGGACAAGATCCTGGTGGGCGAAATCCGCGACAACGAGACGGCGCAGATCGCCATCAACTCCGCCCTGACCGGCCACTTGGTTTTCACCACGGTCCACGCCAACAACGTGGTGGATGTGCTGGGCCGGTTTACGAACATGGGCGTCGAGATTTACAACTTTGTTTCGGCTCTGAACTGCATTCTGGCTCAAAGGCTGGTGCGCACCATCTGCGAGTCCTGCGCTCGCCCGGTTACTTATAGCGACGCGGAACTGGTGGCCAGCGGCCTGAATCCCGACGAGTGGCGCGGCTTTGAATTCCGCGAGGGCGCCGGCTGCATGGAGTGCAACGGTTCGGGCTATCGCGGACGTACCGCCATCCATGAGCTGCTGGACCTGACCGACCCCATCCGCGAGATCATTCTGGCCAAGAAGTCCAGCTCCGAGATTCGCAAAATGGCCAAGAAAGAGGGCATGAGCTTTCTGCGCGAGTCGGCGATTGACCGTGTCCGCCGCGGCTTCACCACGCTCAAGGAGATCAACAAGGTCACGTTTATCGAGGCGAACCGGTAGCGCCATTTCGGCCTTGCCGCGGAGTTATCTAGGAGAACCGTTCGAGTGAATTCGATTTTCAGCAAGATTAAACTCGGTTCGCACCCCGGCGGCCATCCGCCGGTGGCGGTGGAGTTGGCGGCGCAGGGGGTGCTGGCCGCCGCTTCGCCCGGGCCGGGCCGTCCGCCCGTCTATGCCTTTGAACGGTTGCCAGAGGGGACGCTGGTCCCCGGCGCCGGTGAGCCGAATCTGTCCAATCCGGAAGTGGTGGCCAACGCGATTCGCAGTGCGCTCAGCCAGGTTTCGCCGCGCACCCGCTCCGTGACGCTGGTCGTGCCCGACAGCGTGCTGCGCGTTTTCGTTCTGGACTTCGATTCCTTGCCCGCCCGGCTCACGGAGGCCCTTTCGGTTATCCGCTTCCGTCTGCGGAAGGTGGTGACCTTCGATGTGGAGCAGGCCGCGGTGAGCTACCAAATTCTGGCCGAGACGAAGACCGCGTGCAAGGTGCTCGTTGCCGTTATTCCGGGTCCGAACCTGCAAGAATACGAAGCCGTGGTGCGGCAGGCGGGCTTCGAGCCCGGCGTCGTGCTGTCCACGGGCTTGGCGGCTCTGGGAGCCGTAAACTCCGACGATCCGGTGCTGGCCACCAACCTGGGCACGATGACGCTGACCACCTCGATCACCAACGGTCAGGATCTGCTGCTCTATCGCACCATCAATCTGCCCGAGGATTCCGATCAGCGCCTCCAGGAGGTGCAGCGGGACATCGCCGTGGCCTCCGCCTACTATGAAGACAAGCTGGGCGTCCGTCCCAGTCTGTTGTACTTTGCCGGCATCGGGGCAGGCGGAGAGAATGCGCAGGAGGACTTTGCGCACTGGATCGATTCGCCCGATCTGACCGTGGTTGAGTTGGCCTCGCGGCCTGAAACCGGAGCCGCTACCTCTCTGGGCAGCCTTATGAGCCTGGCCGGTGTTAATGGCGCGCTGGCGGGGGCAAACTAATGCGCATCACTCTCAATCTCGCCACCCGCCCTTTTATCGACATCAGGCCGGCAATCAAGCGCCTGCGCATCGCCATGGCCGTGCTGGCCGTGATTTGCCTTGTCATGTTTTTGGGACTGCACACCGTTCATAAGAAGGCCCAAGATGCCCGGGCAGCCGAACAGAACGTCCAGAACCAGATTGACGCCATCAACAAGGAGCGGCAGGGCGACCAGATCATGATGAGCCAGCCGGAGAACGTCCAACTGCTGGCCCATACCGGGGAACTCAACAAGCTTATTGACGAAAAGACGTTTTCCTGGACGCTGGCCATGGAAGACCTGGAAGTCGTGTTGCCCGCCAACGTGCAGGTGACCAACATTGAACCGGTGCGCGACCCCAAGAGTGGCCAGATTACGCTGAAGTTGCGCGTGGTCGGCCCCCGTGACCGGGCCGTCGATCTGGTTCAGAACCTGGAACGCTCGAGACACTTTCTGATGCCGCGCATCGTTGGCGAAAGCTCCGAATCGAGCGGCGGTCCAAAAGAGATGCTGGAACCGATCAGCGCCTCGAACCGCGTCAACTTTGAGCTGCTGGCAGAATATAACGCCGCCGCGCCGATGGACCTCAACCTGCGGGCGGAACGAGAGCACGAGGGGGAGAAGCCGCTGGCCGCCGGAGCGCGCCTTGTGCGGAATGCGCCTCCAGTCCATGCGGCCGCTCCCACGGCTGTGCGCCCGGTCGCTCCCGGAGCGCTGCCCGGCAAAGCGTCCGCCGCTGTCCCGGTTCGTAGCCAGCCCGCACAGAGTCCCAAGGCGAACCCCAAACCCAAGGTCAATTCCAAACCCAGCGCTAATCCCAGTTCCAAACCCAGCGCCAAACCCCATCCAGGAGGCACGCGATGAAGAGCAGCTCTGTTTCGCTGTGGCGTGAGCGCTTGACCTCCCCGCTCACGTGGCACTATGCCGCCTTTGCGCTGTTGCTGGTCATGGCCGTCGGCCTCTCGATCCGTTTCGGCATGGACTGGCATGCCACCAACAGCAGCGCCACGGACGCCCTGGCCGCCAAACAGGTTCAGATGAAGGCGCTCGATCTGGAAACCGCTCCACTGCGCGGCCTCGACATGCGCATCGCGGACTCCCGCTCCCAGATGGAGTCTTTTTATCTGAGGCGCATTCCGCCCAGCTATTCGGCGATCGCTCTGCGCATCGGCGAACTGGCGCTGAAGGGACCGGTCCGCTTGAGCCGTGTGCAATACACGCAAGGCCCTCCCGGCTCGGACTTCACTGAAATTTCAATGGACGCGGGCATTACCGGCGGTTATCCGGAGATCATGCGTTTCGTGAACAGCCTTGAGCGCGACCAGAGCTTCTTTGTCATTCGCGCTATGTCTCTGACCGGTCAGCAGGGGGGCCTGGTGAATCTGCGGCTGAAGGTCTCCACATGGCTGCGTCCGGCCGATGCGGCGGCCAGTGGCTTGCCGCCCACGCCAGCAAACGATGCGCCCGCCGCGCCTGCCGCTGCCACATCCGCCAAGAACGCAAGGGAGGGTGAATAGCATGGCCTTACGCCTGGGAACGGAAAACAAGCGCCAAGTCTACCTGCTCGCCGGCCTCTTTGTGGTGATCCTCCTGATTGGCGGCTACCAAGTCATGCAGTCCTTTAGCCGCCCCTCCACGCCGCCTCCGCCTCCGCCCGCGATGGCGCCCGTTCAGGCAATTGCCAAGCCCGCCGCGGGCCACGAGACTGCGGTAGTTCCGGCCGCGACCGAAGGCAAGGAGGCCCAGAAGTTCTCGAACGACGGCATTAACCCCGCGCTGCACCTCGACCGGCTGGCTCTCAGCGAAAGTGTGGAGTACCGGGGCACCGGCAGGAACATCTTCGCCGGGGTAGCGGGAACGGGGGGCGCACGTCCGCCGGTTCGCATTGAAACTCCGGCTAAGGGTCCGCGTCCCGGCCAGCCCGTTGTGGCGAAGACGCCGCCCGGGCCGCCGCGGCCGCCGGCTATCGATCTGAAGTATTTTGGCTACACCCAGGCCAAAGACAAATCGTACCGGGCCTTTTTCGTTCATGGAGACGACATTTTCGTCGCTCGAACCGGCGAGATTGTCAATCACCGGTACAAGGTGGGCGCCATTCAGCCGACGCGTGTCCAGGTAACCGATCTGGGGTATGACAACACGCAAAGCCTGGCCCTGACGTCAAACTAGGCCTCTGATTGTTTGAAGTTGTACCAGCAATGGGTGCCCCAGGTCCCGATTTTGGGACCTGGGAAAGCACAAACTCAAGGTGCAAAATCACACGGTCACGGTACTGGGGAGACAGCGTTAACACTTGAACGAAAATGCTCTAAACAAGCGATGAAGAAGTCCACATCAATCCGCCGTCCAGCACAGCCTTCCGAAGAGGGCTTTGTGCTGCTTGCGGTCCTTGTCCTGGTGGTGCTGCTCACTATCGCGCTGTCTGTTGCCCTGCCCAAGATTTCCAAGCAGATTCAGCGCGACCGCGAGTTCGAAACCATGGAGCGCGGCAAACAGTACATCCGCGCGGTGAGGATGTATTACAAGAAATATGGATCGTATCCGCCCAACATCGATGCGCTGGTCAAGCCTGGACCCGGCGGCCTCCGCTACCTGCGCAAGAAATACGCGGATCCAACCACCGGCAAGGCGGATTGGAAGCCGATTCAGTATGGCCAGAACAAGGCTCCGACGGTCATGGGCTTCTTCGGCAAGCCGCTGGGAGGGGCTGGAACGGCCTGCGCTGGCAACGGATTAGGCGGAAGTTCCACCACAGACTCTTCGGCCTTAACGAGCACGTTCGGTTCCTCGACCTCGACCAGCAGCAGTACAAACTGCGCTTCTACCGGCCTGAGCACGAGCAGCGACACCGCAACGGCTGCCAGCGGAACGTCCTCGGCCGATTCGAGCGCCACCAGTTCAACCACCAGTTCCACGACCGGACTGAGCGGGCAGACCTTTGGCGGAGCCGGCATCATGGGCTTCTCGCCGAACAGTCCCAAAAAGTCCATCATGGTCTACAAGACGAAAAACAAATATAACGAGTGGGAGTTCGTCTACGATCCGGTTGCCGAGCAATTACAGGCGGCAGGACTCGCGGGCGCGGGTGGAACTGGAACCGGTCTGACGTCCAGTGGCACGGCAGGTTCCACAACGTCTACTACGTCCACAACGCCCACTACGCAATGAATAATAGAGCACGCGAAACGCCCAAACGCGACAAAGCCCGCCCTCGTGAAGAGGACGGGCTTTGTGCATAAGCGAACCAAATGGAGCGGAACGTCCGGCAGTTACACGCTGAACGAGGAGCCGCAGCCGCAGGTGGTTCTGACATTGGGGTTGTCGAACTTGAAGCCGCTGGCCTCAGGCGTTTCAACGTAATCGACCACACAGCCCTTCAGATACATCAGCGAGGTGGCGTCCACAAAGACCTTGAGATCGTCGAAGGAAAAGACCTTGTCCATGATGCCGCTCTGGTTTTCGAAGGCCATGGAGTATTGGAAGCCGGAGCAGCCGCCGCCGACCACGCCGATGCGCAGCCCGGCGGGGACGGGATTCTGTGTGGCCATGATCTCGCGCACCTTGGCTAGCGCTGGCGGGGTCAGGGTGATGGGTGTTTTCTTGACGGATTCCTGTGCGGGCGCGACGGTCGTAGTGGCCATGGATTCTCCTCAATCGTAAAATGCTTGCCGGAAACTTAACTTTACCGCTCCGCGAACTGTGGCACAAGCTCTCACGGTGGCAATTTCTTATTGGATGCTGCAAAAATTGGGAAAGTCGCAAAAGCAGCGTCTGCTTGTAAGGTGGAAAATGCTGTGATTTTTGTCGCGACAGCAGTACCCCCTCGGGGCTATTATGGTCACCCAGACGGCTCCTCTGCGGGACGGAACAGGGATTTTCAAAGGTTCGCGATGCTTGGGGCTGAAAGTTTGCGGAGGTGGGGTATGTCTTTTGTTTGGATTATGTGGATTGTGTGGGCTGTGCTGGTATTGACTATGGGAACTCTTCATCTATACAGTTCCAGGCTCTCCCGTGATGAAGATGACCAGATTTACCTGGATGATGCTTTCTCGAAGGAAAAGGCCGAGCAGGAAGCAATTACAGCGAAGGTCGCCAAGGTCAATGGGCCGTTGCGTTTTTTCCTGTGGCTTTCCGCGGCTGCGACGGTGTTTGTGATCGTGTACTACATCATGGATATCGTCAAACAGTTCAAATAGAGCATTTCGGAATATACGTAGACTTTTCAATGGTGCTGGAAGGTGGCTTTTTCTTGAGGAAAAAGCCACTTAGCTGCGTTGCTTCGGCCTACACCAATTCCGAAAATGCTCTAGGCGGTTGTTTACCCGCCGTCGTTTTGAATGGCTGGCGGATGCCTCTACGGGTATTCGCCAGCCATTTCGCGTCCGGGGCCGTTCTGCTTTGTCCGTGGCGCTTCCGAGGCCCGGCGGCGGAAATTTGCTCTAGTGCGAATCATTCGACTTGCTGCTGGGCGCGGTAGCCGTCGCGGGCGATGATGTCGTACTTGAGCGGCTTGTGCTTCTCGTCCTGGATGCGCAGTGGATGGCCCTCTTCATCGACCAGATCCACGCGCAACTTGCGGTAGGTGCCGTCCTGCTTGGCGTTGGTGGGGTGGTAAACCAACTGGTACTTGGAGCGGATGTGCTGGTTGATTTGCTCAAAGATGCCGGGCATCTCTCCAACAAAGCGGGGAGCGAACCACATGCCGCCGGTGAGGCGGGCGAAGGCCTTCATCTCGTTGTCGGCTTGCATATAATCCATGTCGCGCATCTGTGCGCCCCAACTGTCGCCTCCTTCGGTCATGGCGCGCAGCGCGCCACCGGTGGAGACGGTGAAGATGGTTACGTCCGGGGTGGACTTGACCTTCTGCATGATCTTGTCGAAGGAGACTCTAGAGAAGGTGTCGCGTCCGGAGGCGATAAGGATGATGTACTTACGGCCCTCGATGCGGCTGAGGCGGTCTTCGGCCTCATAGAGCGCGTCGAAGAGGTTGCGGTCGCTGAACATGGGGATGGTCAGCGAGTTGATGGCCTCCTCGGTCTGGCGCTTGTCCTGGGTGAAGTCGGAGACAATCCGCGTTTTCATGTCGAAGGTCATCACGGCCACATAGTCCAAGGGGCGCAACTGGCTGGCAAAGACATCGGCAGCATTGCGCATGTCATAGATGAAGTGATAGTTAGAAGAGGCGAACTCGCACAGCAACAGGGCGCTGATGGGGGCTTCGGTGCGCTTGAAGCTGCTGACGGACTGTAATTTTCCATCTTCATAGACGCGGAAGTTGCCGGGCTTGAGGTTGGGAACAAACTGCCCGTTCTTTTGCAGCAGCACACCCACATCGACGGTGACCTCGGGAACCTCAACGCGTAGCGAGAAGCTGGGCGTTCCTTCGGGGTTTTTGAGCCTGGGCATGGCCGGCGCGAGCGGGGCCGCGTTGTCTGAGTTGTCCTTCTTTTTGGGCAGGGCGATAACCCCGGTGTCGGCGCTGGGG
>Ga0224525_1000202_pt1 | contig 29558 bp, 19 predicted proteins | sample CFST100metaG_FD_179874 | JGI IMG/M metagenome (GOLD analysis project Ga0224525, IMG submission 179874) | Peat soil microbial communities from Stordalen Mire, Sweden - C.F.S.T100 | ecosystem: Environmental > Terrestrial > Soil > Wetlands > Peat | place: Sweden: Norrbotten County, Stordalen Mire...
CAGTTACTATCGACCACGTACTGTCGACCGCCGTGACGTTCATGGTGGCGCGTCCGTCGCCGGTGGCCGTCACCGTGCAGGTGGATTTGCCGCAGCCCAGCGTCGCCGTTCCGCTGGTGACGGCGTAGGTGACCGAGACTCCGCCGGCCGGGCTCAGGTCTGCTCCCAGGGCTACAACGGAGAAGTCTTCCGGCACGCCGATGGGCACCGTGTTCATCGGCGCGGTTACCAGGGTAAGCGCGTCGCCCGAGCCGGAGTTATAGCTGATGCCGCCGACAAGGACGGTTGCGGCGTAATAGATGGGCAGGTCGTCCACCTCCACGTCCACCGAGCCGGTAACGCCGCTGGCGGCCGCTGGCGCGATGGCCGTGATCTCATTGGGCGAGATGCTGGTGACGACAGCCGCTTGGCCGCCCACCTGTACCGTGTCCGCAGAGCGAAAGCCCATGCCATGAATGATGATGGCTCCGCCCGCCGCGGGCAGCCTTTGCGGTTGGACCGTGTCGGCATAGAGCACCCAGCCCTCATAGGAGTAGTCCGGCCGGCCGTCGCCGCGCTCATCGGCAATGCCGAGGCGCACCACGTCGTCGCCTGACGTTGTAACCTGCAGCCAGCTTTCGCCCGTGGTCTGGCCGTTCAGCCCGGCAGCGTATCCCGCCGCCGCCGCGCCCACCGCGTCGAAGGCGTCCCAGACGCCCAGGGCGGGCATGGCCTTGAGGCCGGTGGGAGCGCCGCTTTCGTCCAGCGCCGCTGTAATCACGGTGAAGGTGCGCCCGCCGCGGACGGGGAAGGTAAACCAGTCAGTCTGGCCCACCTGGCTCAGCCGCCCGTTCCACAGGCCGCTGGCCGCAAGCATCCGCGGCTCAGCTTCGGTTCCGATGGCGTCGTTATAGCCGCTCTCCGCCGAGTCTTCCACGTTGACAGTGAGCGTCTGTGAGCTGCCCGCCGCCATGGACAACACCGAGATGGGGGAAAGCGTTCCCGAAAGCTCTGGCGAGGCGTCCAGATAGGGGCCAACCGAGTTGACGCGAATATAGAGCGGGTCCACGGCCTCGAAGGTAATCTCGTAGCTGGCCGTGGTCACGCCCGGCGGCAGCGGCATATCGCTCAGGTCGAAGTAGCCCTGCATCGCGGCTTCGTTCGATCCCCACATGGTCAGCGGGTTGCCATTCGCGTCGTTCCAGCCGGTAACGGGATTGCCGTGATTGCCGTTGAAGTAGGAGCCAGAGACAAAGCTCACTGTGTACTGGTAAAGCGGATTGCCGCTCGCGTCAAGCGGACGGGCCACCACGTTCACGCCCTGCATCCCCACGCCATTTTTGAAGCTGATTGTTCCCTGGATGGAAACCGTATTGGCGGCGGTAATCTGCTTGCCGGGAAAGCTGGCGAGATTGCTGGCGGTGATGGGGTAGATGCGGTTCAGGGCGGCGTCGTCGTCCCAGCGCAGCACGGCAGGGTCGGGGATAACTGTGCCGTTGAGCGGCTGCATCACCGGCCAGCCCGCCTCCTTTTCCGCCGCATTCGCCTCATTGCTGGTTGCGGCGCCGGGGTTGACCTGCGAGTAGTCCAGGCCGAGAAGCCGCCCGAAGGCCCGCTCCAGCTCAAAGCTCATCATCTTCAGCCGGTTGTCGCTGTTGGCGCAGAGGCCGTTCAGCACGATGACGCCGTGCGCCACGGTCGCATTCGTGTTGATGTTGTCGAGCCAGAAGAAGACGCCGTTGTTCTGGCAACTGTTCTGTTCGGCGACGCCCGCACCGAAAATGCTGTCGATTACCGCGCCGTCTTCGTCAAAGACGACACCTACCGGATAGCCCGTCGCCGAAGGCGTCAGGTCAGACGGCGCGGTGATGACGCCGATCTGGTCGGTCTGTTCGCCGGTCACCGTAAAGCCAGTGCCGCCGACCGCGATGTTTGAGCCACTGACGTTCTCATTCAACTGGCCCTTGTTCGTCAGCGTTACCCCGGCCGTCGCGACCGCGCTCCACAAGGCCGCCGCCGCGTCCACCATCGCCGCCGCCTGCGCGTTCGTGACCGACGAGTTTAGCGGCCCCTGATCGACGTAGTAATTCAGTTGTCCGTTGGCCCAGTGGACGGGCTGGCCCACGACGCCCGCATCGAAATAGCTGACCCCGGCCACGTACTTTGGCCCGCCCGCCACCGCCGCCACGGGCGCCAGAAGCCAGGCCAAAAGCCAGGCTGCCATGCGGCGCGAAAGACGGAAATGGGCGTGGAACATGGGGGCGCGCTCCGGCAAGGATTGCGGGTTCGCCTTGAGGTTTTGTGGAGACCGCTCCGGAACGACTCCAAGGAACCCACGGTTTTCTTATAGGCATGTGGTGTTCCGGCTCAAGAGCTTGAAGTGAAGGGGAATCTTAATGAGTTTCTTCTTATTGATCCGACCCAAAAGGATGAGAACAGGGTGCAGGGTGCCCCATATCTTCCGCGTTCTGTGCGGGAGATGTGGGAAAGCACGATGCCAGTCTTTTGGGCCGGATCAATATGTAGAAGCAAACCGCGACATCGTTTCCCACCCATTTCCGCAAAAAACGCGGAAATGGATGGGGCACCCTGACAGTATTGAGTTGCCGGATCAATCGTGGCGCGGCTTTCGCCTCAGCCCTCAGAGAAGAGTCCAATGCGCCACGAGCCTCATCTGAATAGAAGGCAGGCTGCTCCCGGCAAGAGCTAAAATCGACAAAGGAAAACACATGGCAGAGATTCGTCAGACCGTTATTCTTGGTTCCGGCTGCGCCGGACTCACGGCGGCTATTTACACGGGCCGCGCAGGATTCAACCCGTTGGTGCTGGAGGGTCACGAGCCCGGCGGCCAGCTCTCGATGACCACCACTGTGGAAAACTTTCCCGGCTGGCCGGAGGGCGTACAGGGGCCGGAGCTCATCGACAACATGAGGAAGCAGGCGGCGCGCTTCGGAGCGGCATTTCAGCCGGTTGATCTGACGCAGGTGGACCTCGGCGCGAATCCCTTCCGGCTGCAAACCACGGCGGGAGAGATTCTGACGCGCACGCTGATTGTCGCCTCCGGAGCCACGGCGCGCTGGCTGGGCTTGCCCAGCGAGAAGGCGCTGATCGGCCACGGCGTTTCCAGTTGCGCCACGTGCGACGGCTTTTTCTTCCGCGGCAAGGAAATTGCAGTGGTGGGCGGCGGCGACTCGGCTATGGAAGAGGCGCTGTTTCTGACGCGCTTTGCCTCCAAGGTCACGCTGCTGCATCGCCGCTCGGGCTTTCGCGCCTCGAAGATCATGCTCGATCGCGTTCAGGCTAATCCGAAGATCGTGCTGCGCACGAACGCGGTGGTTGAGGAAGTGCTGGGCGTGGAAAAGAAGGAAGTGAAGGGTCTGCGCCTGCGCGATGTGACGACGGGCGAGATCACCACGCTGGCCGTCAGCGGTCTATTTCTCGGCATTGGCCACGAACCCAATGTGAAGATGCTTGCAGGCCAGATCGATCTCGACGAGAGCGGTTATATCCGCACCACCGGCAACGTGCTTGTCACGCACAACGGTGTGGCCGTACCGGGCGTCTTTGCCTGCGGCGACGTACAGGACCGCCGCTACCGGCAGGCCATCACCGCCGCCGGGTCAGGCTGCATGGCCGCGCTCGAGGCGGAGAAGTTTCTGGAAGCGGACGGGCACTAAAGCTTTTTTACGGATGATGTAAGGAAGTTCCGTGCCCCATCCATTTCGCGTTCTTTGTGAAATGGATGGGAGACCTCGACCTCTGACTCGCCTCGTTCATGAGTATTGTGGCATCGCTACCAGGAGTGGAATGTGAAAAAGACCGCCGCCACCAGGCACACACCCGCGGCGGCATGATTCCAGCGCAGATGCAAGTTAAAGTAGAATGTGGCGAAGACGGCGAAGACCACCAGCGTGATCACCTCCTGCATCACCTTGAGCTGGATGGGGCTGAAGCGGTCCGCTCCGAGCCGGTTGGCCGGCACTTGCAGGCAGTACTCGAAGAAGGCAATGCCCCAACTGATGAGAACGACCTTCCACAATGCCTCATTGCGGAATCTGAGGTGGCCGTACCAGGCGAAGGTCATGAAGATATTGGAGAAGGTGAGAAGAATGACGGTCCACATGAATCTATTGAACACGATTTCGCCGGACCGGGCCTCGGAATTTATTGATCCAGCCTTTATGAATTGCAGCCCTATATGGGTGTTCCACCCTCGATGTATTGCGGCACTGTCTGGGTGCTTCACCCTCGCGACGCTTTTGTTTTTGTCGCCAGGTCTCTGACAGCTTAAAGTTGTACCAGCGATGGGTGCCCCGGTCTCGATTTTGAGACCGGGGACCCACGAACTCGATGGAACTTCTTTACCTTGTCAGATAGCTAGGGAATCTCTGAACAAGCGGCCTTTTCAGAATCCGCATTCCCTCGGGGGCTAAAGCCCCGCTGATTTTGCGGGTTTTATGTACGGGCTAAAGCCCGTACCCTTCAAAACATCAACTTATTTAGAGGTCCCCCAATGAGAGAAAGCACGATGCAAATCTGTTGGGCTGGAGCAAGAGTGGAATGCGGAAGGACGCACGATGACGGCGCTCAAGGAAAATCTGGAACGGGTGGAAGAAGCGATTGCGGCGGCGTGCCGGAAAGCGGGCCGCGCGCGCGGCGAGGTCGCGTTGATGGCAGTCTCAAAGACTCATCCGGCGGCCGCCATTGCCGAGGCTGCCGCGCTGGGCCTCACGCTCTTCGGCGAAAACCGCGTGCAGGAGTTTGCGGGGAAGAGCGCGGAGATTGATGCGCTGCGCCGGCGCACGGCGGAGCCGATTCACATGCATCTCATCGGCCACTTGCAGTCGAACAAGGCGCAGCGCGCGGCGGAGCTATTTGATGGAATTGACTCGGTAGACTCGCTGCGGCTGGCCGGGCGGCTGAATGAGGCGGCGGGCAAGCTGAACAAGCGGCTGCCGGTTCTCATTGAGGTCAAGCTCAGCACGGAGGAGACCAAGGCCGGCCTGAAGCCCGATTCCACGGAAGCCGCGCAACTGCTGGAGCGGCTGCCGGATCTCGAGAACCTGCAAGCGCGCGGCCTGATGACGATTGCGCCGCTGGGCGTAACGGAAGCGGAAACGCGCGCCTGTTTCCGCAGCTTGCGGCAGTGGCGCGAACGCTGGACGGCGGCTTATCCGCGGCTTTCGCTTGAAGTGCTTTCAATGGGCATGAGCGGCGACTTCGCGCTGGCCATCGAAGAAGGCGCAACCCGCGTCCGCGTGGGCACGGCGATTTTTGGCGCGCGCAGCTATGCGGAGCCGGCCTGATGCTGCGCTCGACCGCTGACGGCGTCACCCTGGCCGTTCACGCCCAGCCGGGCGCCAGAAAGACAGCCATCACCGGCGTCTATGGCGAAGGCCCAGCGGCGCAACTGAAGATCGCCGTTCAAGCTCCGCCGCTGGAGGGCCGCGCCAATCAGGCGCTCATTGCCTTTCTGGCCGAGAGCTTTTCCCTGCCGAAAAACGCGGTCGAAGTTACCGTGGGCGAGTTATCGCGGAGCAAGGTCTTTCTGCTGCGAGGCATCACCTTGCCACAGGCGGAAGCGCATCTCGCCGCGTGGATTTCCAAACGCTGACGGCTGTTTTTATTTGGCAGCGGATCTGCCGGAGCCTTGCGTTTTTCCCTCTCCAGGGTCCCCGGCGAGCAATTTTTTGCTCTGCTCGTTGTGTTGGAAGAAAAAGGCGCGGGTAGGATGGGCACCCTGCGACGATGGCGGGGAATGCACGCAAGTAATTGATTTTTATGGTGCCGGGAGGGGGGGTCGAACCCCCATGACCTTGCGGTCGGCGGATTTTGAGTCCGCTGCGTCTACCAGTTCCACCATCCCGGCGTGAAACGGAAACAACTATAGAAGTATCGCACAACGCTTGTCCTGAACGCTACGGGCACGCTTCACCCGTCCGTGCGGCCAGAAATCCGCCGCGGAGTTGTTTCGCAATTGCGCCAGAGCGCCGCATCAAATACTGCATTTGGGACAGCATCTGGGGCCGGTCCTCATCTTTCGTGTTCTTGGGCAAGCTCTTCTAGGAGTACCATGCGACAATAGAGGCAATCGTGATGAACACTGCATCCTCTCAAAATCAAGATATTCCCGAGCCGGTTTCGATAACGCCGGAGTTGCTGGCGCAACACGGCATCACTGCGGAGGAGTACAGCCGCATTGAAGCTGCGCTGGGACGCGTCCCCTCGTATACCGAGCTGGGCATTTACAGCGTGATGTGGAGCGAGCACTGCTCCTACAAGTCGAGCCGCGTGCATCTGAAACGGTTGCCGACCAAGAGCGACCGCGTGGTGCAGGGGCCGGGTGAGAACGCCGGCATCATCGACGTGGGCGACGGCTGGGCCTGCGCCTTCAAGATCGAGAGCCACAACCACCCAAGCTACATCGAGCCCTATCAGGGCGCGGCTACCGGCGTGGGCGGCATTCTGCGCGACATCTTCACCATGGGCGCGCGGCCCTTGGCGGTGATGGATTCACTGCGCTTCGGGCCGATTACGCCGGAAGCCGGCCAGAGCGAGGAAGAGCGGAAGCTCATCGCCAGGAATCACACCATCGTCGATGGCGTCGTGGCTGGCATCGCCGGTTACGGCAACTGCTTCGGCGTGCCCTGCCTGGGCGGCGAAACCAAGTTCGAGTCCTGTTACAGCGGCAATCCGCTGGTGAACGCCTTCGCGCTGGGCTTGGTCCGCAAGGATGAAATCTTTTATGGCAAGGCTACTGGCGCGGGCAATCCGGTGATTTACGTCGGCGCCAAGACCGGGCGCGACGGCATTCACGGCGCCACCATGGCCAGTGAAGAGTTCAGCGAAGGCTCCGAGGCCAAGCGGCCCAACGTGCAGGTGGGCGACCCCTTCATGGAAAAGCTGCTGATGGAGGCCTGTCTGGAAGCGATGAAGACCGGCGCCATTGTTGGCATCAATGACATGGGCGCGGCCGGGCTGACCTGTTCGACCTGCGAGATGGGCGGCCGCGGCAATGTTGGCCTGGATGTCGATCTCGACCTGGTTCCGCAGCGCGAAACCGGCATGACCGCCTACGAAATCATGCTTTCCGAGAGCCAGGAGCGGATGCTGCTGGTAGCCACCAAGGGCCGCGAGGACGAGGTTCTCAGCGTCTTCAAGAAGTGGGGGCTGGACGGCGTCATTGTGGGCGCGGTTCACGCCGAGGAGCGGATGCGCATCCGCCATCACGGCGTTCTGGTGGCCGATATTCCCAACCGCTCGCTCACCGACGAAGCGCCGCTCTACCATCGCCCCATCGGCGTCTGGAAGTCTCCCATCCCATTTGATCCATCCGAAGAAATTCAGACCAAACTCGTCGAGGACCGCGACTTTACCGCGGACCTGAAGAAGCTGCTGGCCAGCGCCAACGTCTGCAACAAGCGCTGGGTCCACGAGCAATACGACAGCATGGTGCAGATCAATACCGTTCTCGGCCCTGGCGGCGAGGCTGGCGTTATGCGCATCAAGGGCACCGGCACGCCGGGCCACGAACGCGGGCTGGCGATGACGCTGGACGGCAATGGCCGCTGGGCTTACCTCGACCCCAAGCTGGGCGCGATGCACGCCACGGCCGAAGCCGCGCGCAAGGTTGCCGCGACCGGCGCAACCCCGGTGGCCGCCACCAACTGCCTCAACTTCGGCAATCCGGAGAAACCGGAGATTATGGCCCAGCTTTCCTCGGCCATTGACGGCATTGCGGAGGCCTGTACGGCTCTGGGCACGCCCATCACCGGCGGCAATGTTTCGCTCTACAACGAAACCCTCGGCGAAGGCATTTATCCCACGCCCGTGCTGGGCATTGTGGGCATTATCGAGGATGTGGCCAAGGCGGTTCCATCGCATTTTCAGGAGGGCGGCGACGCCATTCTGCTTTTGTGGCCCATTCCGCGCGGCGAAGAGCCTGATCCCAACCTTCATGTTCCGATTCATCCTGTTCCGGCCGACGGCCAAACGAGCACCGTGCCCGGCGTGATGGGCGAAGAGGCCGCCGTCGTTGCGGAAGAGGCCGAGCCGGAAGAGGCCATTGCCACGGCAGAACTAACTTCCTTCGGCTCATCGGAGTACGCCAACGTCGTGTTGGGCGGCATCTGGGGCCAACCCCCACCGCTCGATCTGGACGCCGAGGCCGATCTACACACGTTGCTGGAAGTTCTTGCCGAGCGGGAGCTGCTTCGCTCCGCGCGCGGTATTTCCGATGGCGGCATCGCTGTCGCCCTGGCGCAGGCCGCATTTCCGTTGGGAATCGGCGCCAAGGTCGAGCAGGAGCCGTCGCTGATGGCTCACCCGCTCTTCGGTCTTTTTGCCGAACCGGCCTCCACCATGCTGGTTTCCGCGCATCCCAGCCAGATCTCCGCCATTGAGGAGCTGGCAACCCAATATGGTTACTTCGCCGCCCGCATCGGCACGACCGGCGGCGACCGGCTGGAGATTTCCGTCTACCACGATCCTTTCGTCGCGGCGCCACTCGACGATCTTCGCAAGCCTTGGGCCTCCGCCCTGGAAAACACCCTCCACGGCGAGGTAACGGCATGACCCAGCGGCTTTATCAGGGAGTCGAAGGAGTTGCGGACCGGTCGCACGAGCTGGGTTGCTTTCCCACATCTGACGCCAAGAACGCGCCAGATATGGGGCACCCAAACTCTGGGCCACTGTCCACTGTCCACTGTCCACTGTCCACTGCCTTTGACAAGCTTCACGAGGAGTGCGGCGTCATTGCCATTCACGGCCGCCCGGACGCCGCCCGCGAGACCTATCTCGGCCTCTACGCCTTGCAGCATCGCGGCCAGGAGTCAGCAGGCATTGCCACGGCGGACGGCCAGCATCTGGCCAACATCAAGGGCATGGGGCTGGTTTCGGAAATCTTCACCGATGACGTGCTGGCCAAGCTGCCCGGTTACATGGCCATCGGCCATACGCGCTACTCGACCACCGGCGACTCGGCCCTGCTCAATGCCCAGCCGATCCGCGTCGAATCGACCAAGGGACTGATCGCCATCGCCCACAACGGCAATCTGGTCAACCTGGTCAACCTGCGCGCCCGCCTGGAAGCAGACGGCGCGTACTTCCAGACCACTTCGGATTCCGAGATTATCGTTCAGCTCATCGCCCACTCCCGCGCCGGCTCGCTCGTCGATGCCATCGCCGACTCGCTTCGCCAGGTCGATGGCGCTTTCTCCATCGTGATGATGACCCGCGACCGCATCTTCGCCGCTCGCGACCCGCGCGGCTTCCGGCCGCTTTCGATGGGCCGCATCAAGAATCCCGGCGGTCCCGACACCATCGTTTTTTCCAGCGAGAGCTGCGCCTTCGACCTGCTCCATGCCACCTTTGAGCGGGACGTGCTGCCCGGCGAACTGGTCATGGTCACCGAGGACGGCGTCACCAGTTGCCAGTACGCGACCGGCTTTCCGCAGTCCAGTTGCATCTTCGAGCATGTCTACTTTGCCCGGCCCGACTCGCGCGTCTTTGGCCGCTGGGTGCAGGAAAGCCGCGACCAGATGGGCCGCCAACTCGCCCGCGAATCCGGCGTGACCGCCGACGTGGTGGTCCCCGTGCCCGATTCCGGCGTGACCGCGGCCATTGGCTACGCGGAAGAAGCAGGCCTGCCTTTCCGCATGGGACTCATTCGCAACCACTATGTAGGCCGCACCTTCATTGAGCCCGAGCAGCGCGTCCGCGACTTCGGCGTCCGCCTCAAGCTCAACCCGGCGCGCAATCTGCTGGAAGGCAAGCGAGTGGTGCTAATCGACGACTCCATCATCCGCGGAACAACGAGCCGCAAAATTGTCCGCATGGTGCGCGGCGCGGGAGCCAGTGAAGTGCATCTGCGCATCAGTTGCCCGCCCACCATCAGCCCCTGCTTCTACGGCGTGGATACGCCCAGCAAACGCGAACTGATCGCCGCCAATAAGTCCGTCGAAGAGATTTGCAGTTACATCGAAGCTGATTCGCTGGCCTACTTATCGCTGGATGGCCTGCTCAAGTGCTGCGAGGGTGAGAAATATACAGGTTATTGCACCGCCTGTTACACCGGTAACTATCCCACGCAATGGGTGAATGCGGAAGATATTCTGCCGGTAGAGGTGAGCGTGTAGCGCCTGCCGGAAGAAGTCATTGTTCTCCCATTGCAGCCAGTGTAAAAATGCGCTAGGTGTCTGACCGCATCATTGTGTATCTTGAGTACGTGGTTTCCCAGGTCCGAAAATCCGGACCTGGGGCACCCATCACTGGAACAATTTCGTAAATTCGCGAACTGCTCCAGCCTGGGAGATAGACGTACATGGAATTCCAGACCCAAACCGTTACATTGCTGCTGCTGATCGCGGCTGTTGTCGCAATGGTAACCAGGCGGTTTCATCTCCCCTATAGCGTGGGCCTGGTGGCCGCGGGGATAGCTCTCGCCTTTATACCGTTTTCGCCAAAGATTCTTCTTACCAAGGAGTTGCTTTTTACCGCGCTGCTTCCTCCTCTTCTCTTTGAGTCGTCGTTCAGCATTCCCTGGAAAGAGTTACGTAAAAACTTCCCAGTAGTCTTCGTGCTGGTGACTCTCGGCGTAGCGCTCTCCGCAGGCGTGACCGCAACCGGGATGCACTTCCTTGCCCATTGGCAGTGGATGGGCGCTCTTGTCTTCGGCGTGCTGATTGCGGCAACGGACCCGGTTTCAGTGATTGCAACCTTCAAGGAAGCAAAAGCTCATGGTCGGTTGCTGGTACTTATCGAATCGGAGAGTCTTTTGAACGATGGCACCGCGGCGGTGGCTTTTGGCGTTGTCGTCGCTCTGGCTTCCGGACAGCATCTAACCACGGTTGAAATTACCGCAATGCTTCTGAAGACAATCCTCGGAGGCGTTCTTTGTGGCGCGGTGGTCGCGATTGCAGTGCGCCTGCTTATGGGGCAGACGAACGATCATCTTGTCGAAATCAGTTTCACAACCGTAGCCGCCTATGGGTCCTTCCTTCTCGCGGACCACTTTGGCCTGTCCGGTGTGCTGGCAACCATCACCGCGGGACTTATCATGGGCAATTTGAAATCGATCAACACGATTTCAGAGCGGGGCAAGGAGGCGGCTCATACTTTCTGGGAATATGCCGCATTTGTCGCAAATTCATTAGTCTTCCTCTTGATTGGAATGCACGAAGCACATCAGAACTATATGATGATTTGGTTTCCAGCCGCTGCCGCGATTTTGCTGGTTACGCTGGGCCGGGCGGCCGCAATCTATCCTTGCTGCCTCCTTTTCGCGCGTTCCCCGCTTCGCGTGAGCTGGAAGCATCAGCACATATTGTTTTGGGGCGGCTTGCGAGGGGCTTTGGCGCTGGCGCTCGCGCTGGGACTTCCGGCGACAATTTTGTTGCGCGAAGAAATCATTTCGATCAGTTTTGCCGTGGTCGCGTTTTCGGTCTTTGTGCAGGGCCTGAGCATGGTCCCATTCCTGCGTTGGATGGGAGAGATTCCGCGTCAGGCCAGCTCTGAATAAGTTGAAGATATGAAGGGTACGGGCCTTCGCCCCTGATGGAAGGCCCAATGTTTGGTTGACTGGCATAGAGCTTCCCTATTGGCCCGGCCCAAAAGGATGAGAACAGGGTGCCCCATATCTTCCGCGTTCTGTGCGGAAGATGTGGGAAAGCAAGATGCCAATCTTTCGGGCCGGATCCCTAAAAAGTGTAATGCGCTGAAAGACGCACGGTCGTGGGCGCGCCCATGTGGACAAAGGTATCCCCGTAATTGGACCCCGTGTCCTTCCAGTAGCGCTTGTCGGTGATGTTATCGGCATAGAGCCGTAGCGTCACGCGGCCTTGTTCTCCGCCCGGCGTGTAACGCGCCCCCAGATTGAAGATATTGTAACTGGGAACATTCAGATGATCGTCGCCGGTGGCTTCTTTACGCCCGGTATAACTCCATCCAGGCATCAGATGCAGCCCGCGCGCGTGAGGCAGGGCGAGATCGGCAAAAAAGGAGGTGCGCAGATGGGGCACATTGGTTACTTGCTTGTTATTCATGGATGACGTGCCAGTATCGTCGGAGATGGCGCGAAGGGCCGTTGCGGAAGCCGTCAGGCGAAGCCAGTTTGCGGCCTTGCCCTCGGCATTTACTTCGATGCCGTCATGCGTTTCATGGCCCTCGGATTCAAAGCATGGGTCGCCGGGCTTGACTGAGTAATCGGGACCTGCCGCGTTGAGATTCTCTGTGCAAAAGCTATCGGGGCCATTGACAATTTTTGTATAGAAAAATGGCGCGCGCATGTGGAAGAACGCTGTGCTCAGCAGAATGTCCGGGGTCGGCTGATACTTTGCACCGATTTCCGACTGACGAGTCAGATACGAGCCGAGATAGACTTCGTCGTTGTCTGTCCACCAGGGCGCTTGAATTCCCAGCGAGAGCAAGACTCCATAGTTACCGTAAAGTGTCAGATCGTTGACCGGATTGAAGGTAACCGCGTATTGCGGCAGCCAGATGGATTTTTCCGTAAAGTCCGGATCTCCCGACGCTTTTGCGCCTTTGAAATTATGGTCGCGCAAGGAGTCCTCCCGTCCGCTGACAAGCAACTGAATGCGTCCGGGAATGTGAATCCGGTCCTGCACCACGGCGGCTGATTGATGATTATCGTCGTCCAGAATGCGCGGCTGCACTTGCTTGACCGGTGATTCGATGGGAAATGCTACGTTGGGTCCGTAGATATTTTCAGAACCTATATACTCGTTGACCGAATGCTTTGGCTGCTGCACGCTGCGGCGGAATAACTCGCCTCCGCCGGTCAGGTCGTGAGTGATTGGCCCGGTTTGAACATGGCCGGTAACCAGCGCCTCGGCCTGCGCGTCAATGCGCAGCTCACCTGGGTTGCGGTAATCGAAAATATCGTAGTTTCCATCTGGAGTGAAATAGTAATCCGGAGACGTGCCGTTCATATCGGTGCAGGCTGCCTGGTATGCGCAGCCATAAGGATAGATTGTATTGTCGTCAATCAACGAATGACTGTAACTCACAGCCGCGAAGGCCTTCCAACCGCGAGGCAGATCATAGTCGAAGCGCGCGCCGGTATTAAAGGTATCGAAAGTATTCGGCTTGGTCCAGGATTGCTCACCGAGCAAGGTTGAAGGATAAAGCCGGTTGATATCCGGCAGGCTGGGCTCGTCGAGCGTCGTCTCTCCGCCCAGCAACTGATAGCCACAAACCGAGCGCTGGACCTTGTGCTGATACTCGAAGTCGCCCTTCAAAATCGATTTTGGCGTGAGCTTCCAGTCAGCCGCGCCAGCGCCCATCGCACGCCATCCATCGGTTTCGTCCACATAACTCTGGATTTTTTCGCCAGCCAGATTCACACGCGCGCCCACCTGTTTTTGCTTGCCGAAAAAAGCTCCCAAATCGACCGCGCCGTATGAACTTCCCCGGTGATCGGTCGCCAGATCGAGGGCCTCAATGGCTGCCGGACGTTTGGTTACAAAGTCGATCAGCCCGCCAGCCGAGCTTACGCCGCTCTCCACGCCCGCGAGGCCCTTGAGAAACTCGACGCTTTCCTTGTTTTCCAGCGGCACATCCTGCTCGCCGGCAATGGTCATGCCATTGATCTGTAGACCCGTGGCCAGATCGAGCGGGAAGCCGCGAATCTCATAGACGCCGTAGTAACCCACCGGCGCGTAATCCTCGCCAATCGACGCGTCGTTTTTGATCACGTCGGAGAGAATGCGCGAGCCTTGGTCGGTCAACACTTCGCGAGTCACGACCGTGGCCGAAATCGGCGCATCCTTGAGCGCCGCGCCGTCCAGTGTGCCCACAGTAACCGTCTCAGTAAGATACTTGTCCTCCGTCTGGCCATGCACCACAACCGTGGTGGTCACGCGCGGCAGCGTCGGCGCGGCCGCCGCGGGAGCGGGGGTTTGCGCGATTGCGCGCGGAAACACGATCAGGCAGCAAACCAGCAAACCAGCCGCCCAAATCACGCGACGCGCGCTGGCTGTGCGGCTGGCAGCCGACGGACCGCAATCCGTCCCCGGAATTTTGTGCGTTAAAAATGCAGATGCAATATAAGACGGGCTGGCGGCAGCAAAACTGAGCATGAATTCCCCTTGTTTTGAAATCAATGAAACAAGAGCGCTCACGCTGAGAATCGAAGAAGTAAGGCTGCCTGAATTGGAAAGCTTCCCACGCCGGTATTATCCGGATCGGGTTCTAGGGTATTTCTCAGCCCCACTGCGTGGAGCACCCCTGTTTCAATAATGTGATTGAAACACGCCCGACGCGGTTTTGCAAGCCGTTCCGTTCCGCATCGCTGAGGTTTTACGCGATTCGCCCACTTATGCGATCCTGAAAACGCCATGAAAATCCTTCTCGGCCTTCTCGCCGTTCTCGTCGTTGCAGCCTCCCTTTTCGCTGACTACAAATGGCGCCAGTGGATGGCTGCCCGCCGGCGCGATCGCCAGTAATGCGCAACTCTCCCGATTTTTTCCCGTTACAATAACCCATAGGGAGCCGTCTAATCGTTATGCCTTGTTTCTTCGCTTTTGCCCACCGTTTTTCTGCTTTCACCAAGAGCAACAGATTGTTGCTCTGCGTTGCGCTTGGCGCGTTTCTAGGGCCTGTCGCCGCTCACGCCCAGTTTGGGACTCCGTCAGGCGGGACCAAGGTGCGTGACGCCTCCAGCCTCAGGCCGCCCGCCGGCGCCCGCGTGGCCATGATCGAGTTTGCGGATATGGAGTGCCCTATCTGCGGCGTAGAGAATCCAACCATCAAAGCGGCCGCGGCCAAGTACAGGATTCCCTGGCTGCGTCACGACTTCCCGCTGCCCTACCATGCTTGGAGCTTTGAAGCCGCCGTTAACGCCCGCTGGTTTGACGCCAAAAGCAAGGCGCTGGGCGATGAGTACCGTGACCAGGTCTTTGCCAACCATACGTCCATCTACAATCCCAGCGTCCTGCACCAGTTCACCGCGAAGTTTGCCGCCAGCCAGCACATCGCGCTGCCCTTCGCCATCGATCCGCAGGGCAAGTTGGCCGCCGAGGTCAAGGCCGACCAGGCCCTCGCCCAGCGCATTGGCATCGACCATACCCCCACCATCTTCATCGTTACCAACAACAAGGCCGTTCCTTTTCTTGAGGTTAATCACGTTGAACAGGATCTTTACCGGGTCATCGACCAGGCCTTCGCCGCCACCGCTTCCTCCAGATCCGGCTCAACGAAGGCGGCAGCCAGGAAATCCGCCGGCAAGTAGAAATTTGTGATTTTATTGCTCACGGCCGGAATGGGCTTTTGTTATCCCCATCCTTGAATCGGAAAAGCGATTCAAGGATGGGGCGGCCCAAGAGCGGTCTAATCAGCCTGTTTAGTTCCCAAAAGCAGTTTCCCGCCAATTTTTTCTTATATTTCTCCTGTTTTTTCTATTTGTTGAGCCTGAAGCCACATTCCCATCTCCATCAATAATCAAAATCTAAAAATTCTTTGATGCAACTTCTCTTTGACGCCGATAACCTTAGTGAGCAGTTCGGAATCTTGGAGATGTTTGATGAACAGTAATTGCTTTAAGTCTTGTCCCAGCAAGTCGCCGCACACGGGAGCGCGTCTGATGCAGGGGGCGGCATGGGCGCTGATGGCCACCTTGGCTGTTTCCGCCGCCTTGGCTATTCCCGCCCTGGCGGCCGATACGCGCGCCGTTAAACTCCGGGTCGCGCCCGTCTATCCTGAAATTGCCAAGCGCATGAGAATTACCGGCGAAGTCCGGGTTATGGCCACCGTGGACGCGGATGGCAGGGTGACCGCGGTGAAAACGCTCAGCGGGAATCATATGCTTTCAACCGCCGCCGAGGAAGCCGTGCGCAGATGGAAATTCGAGCCAGGCCCCGGCACTTCCTCGGTGAATGTGTCGCTCAATTTCGCTCTGTCCCAATAGCGCATTTTTGGAAGGTGTGGGACGAAGGACACGCTCAAGCAGCTTATTTTTCTCCAGGATTCCCGGAGAGAAGAGAACTGCTCGAGCGCCACAATTCGCTGCTCTCAAAAAGTACGCATGTGCTTTGAAAATGCTTGTGCCCGAGCCATCAGAGACGCGCAAGATAGCGCTCGAATATCCGGTCCCGCGCAAGAGAAAGCAGAGTTCCTTTTTCGAGCAAAACCAGGACCGGCATCGTTCCACAGGCTTCGCGTGGAGCCTGACGGCAATCAGGCAAATGGAAGCAACGCACTCAATGCCGGCAATTGCTCACATCTTTGGCTCTTCTGGCGCTGTCGTCTTGTCCGCGGCGATCATTGATCCGGACGATCAGAGCCGCAAGGAGGTGGCCGGCGCTCTGTCTGAATTCCAAGGCGCCAGGGTTTGCGAGTTTTCTTCCTTTCCGGCCAATCCTGACGATCTTCCCCGGATGCTGGATCGTCATTACGACGCCGTTCTCATCGGCCTGGACAGTGACCCGGAGTACGCCTTCGATGTGGTGGAGAACCTCTGCGCCAGCCAATCCACCACCGTCATGGTCTACTCCGCGCAGACCAATCTGGAAATGGCGATCCGCTTCATGCGCGCCGGCGCGCGCGAATTTCTCACCCTGCCTCTGCTTCGCGCCGACATTCTCGGCGCCATGGCCCGGGTCTCCATCCGCCATTCGGCCAGCCCCCACACCAGAAGAACCACGCGGAAGCTCTGCGTTTTTCTCGGCGCCAAAGGCGGCTGCGGAGTTACCACCATCGCCTCCAACTTCGCCGTGGCGCTGGCCCAGGAGTCCTGCCAGCGAACTTTGTTGATTGACCTCGGATTTCCCCTCGGCGACGTGGCGATCAACCTCGGAATGACCGCCGAGTACTCCACCGCCAACGCTTTTCAGGATCCCTCGCGGCTGGATGCGAATTTTCTCCGTTCGCTGCTGGCCAGGCATGGTTCGGGCTTGTCCGTCCTTGCCGCGCCCAACGAATTTTCCTCCGTCCAGGCCTCACCGGACGCCATTGATAAACTGCTGGCCGTCGCCCGCCAGTGCTTCGATTATGTGGTCGTCGATGCCGGCTCCAGAATTGACTTGAGGGATACGGCTCTCTTCGATGAGTCCACCATCCTCTATCTGATTACGCAGGTTGGCGTTTCTGAACTGCGCAACTCCAACCGCATGATTAGCCAATTCTTCTCCATGCGCGGCCGCAAGCTCCAGATCGTGCTCAACCGCTATACGCCTCATGCCCTGCTCTTCGATGAGCAGCAGATTGCCAAAGCCCTCACCCGGCCCGCTCTCTGGAAGATTCCAGACGACTATGCGGCTGCCCGGCGCACCCGGAACACGGCTACTCCGGTCGCGCTTGAAAACTCGCCCCTCTCCAAGGCGATTCGCCAGATGGCTCGAACCGCCTGCGGCCTGCCCGCCAACCCGGAAAAGAAAAAAGGCTTCTTCCTGTTTCGCAGACGAAAAGACAAGCAGCTTTCTCCCGGGCCATTGCGCGCGGAGGAGGATTGGTCTCCTCTGTAAACCTCTCGGAAAGCCGCCAGGGCCGAACAGGCCACGGGAAAAGGCCTGTTCAGCCCCGGGCCTTGTGTTGGTAGCCGAAACAGTACCCGCGCCTGAAGGCGGCCTCAATTTGTGCGCCGGATTCAGTGGCCTGAAGGCCACTGCTCCCTCCGAAGGCTGCGTCGGCATCGAATCGCAATCCAAAATTGCACCCACAGCAATTTTGGAATGGAAAATTGGAATTAAGATGCGTTTGCCCCGCTCCGTCCGCTGCGTCCCTATAAAACGGCTCTGGCGGATTGGCGATTTCAGGCCGAAATAAGTATCGTTATGGGCAGAGCGGTTATCCAATAGTTGTGCACCGTAACCAATGCGCTCAAGCGGCTTTTTCCTTCAAGAAAAAGCCTCTCACGGCAAAGTTGTTTAGGGTATATCAATCGGAGAGCATTCCTGGAGCGAAATACCACCATGCCGGATCTTCCCCAGCTTACCGGCGTCCATGATGCCGGAGTTTTGTCCGTTGCTTTAATCGGCCCGGATGAATCACGCCGCAACGCCGTTGCCCGCGCTCTTGCCGGATGCCCGGGCGTGCGAACTCAGGAGTTTTTATCCTACCCTGCCGACCGCGGCGAACTGCCCCGGATGCTGGAGCAGGATCACGACGTTGTCATCATTGACCTGGACAGCGACCCGAAACTCGCCCTTGAAATCGTGGATAGCATCTGCGATGACAGCTCCCGGACAGTGATGGTCTTTTCAGCGCAGACGGACCGGAAGCTGGTCGTTGAGTCCATGCGCGCAGGCGCCCGTGAATTTCTGGCGCTGCCATTCTCCGCCGACGACATGTCCGAAGCTCTGGATCGCGTCGCCGTCCGCCGTCCGGGGGTTCGCCCCAAAAGCTCGTTGGGCGGTTACTTTGTCTTTCTTGGCACCAAGGGAGGCTGCGGCGTTACCACCCTCGCCTCCAATTTCGCGGTATTGCTGGCCCAGGAGTCCCACGAAAAGGTTCTGTTGATCGACCTCGGCCTCCCGCTGGGAGATGTGGCCATTCACCTCGGAATTGCCGCCGAGTACTCGACCGAAAACGCTTTTCGCGACATCGACCGGATGGATACGAATCTGTTTTTTTCTCTGCTGACCAGTCACAGGTCGGGCGTGTACGTGCTTCCGGCTCCAAGCGAATTTCCCGTGACCGCGGCCACACCGGAACTCATTGACAAGCTGCTAGCCATCGCCCGCCAGAGCTTTGATTACGTAGTCGTAGATGCCGGTTCGAGAATTGACTTGATGGCTTCAACACTCTTTGACATTCAGGGAACCATTTTTCTGGTCACCCAAATCGGCGTTTCCGAACTGCGCAACGCCAATCGCCTAATCTCTCAGTTCTTCGACACGCGAGGCCGCAAGCTCCAGATCGTCATCAACCGGTATGTGCCTCAGAACATGCTTTTTAATGAAGAGCACATTGACAAGGCGCTCACCCGCTCGGTCCAGTGGAAGATTCCCAACGATTCCGCCTCTGCCCGGCGCACCCGGAACACCTCCACCGCGCTCGCGATGGAAGATTCGCCCATTTCCCTGGCGATCCGGAAAATGGCCCGTAAAGCCTGCGGCTTGTCCGAAATAGACCCGCACAGGAAAAAGAAGGGCTTCCACTTCTTCGGAAGATAGAGCCGGATGTCCTGCTACTTTCCGCGCATAACCGGCGTCCCCAGCGACAGCTCCTCGCCGCCGGGGTGGAAGAAGCTGATGCGCAGGCGCGTGCGAGTGGCCTTCGCAAATCGTTCCAGCGTGCGCGTCGATGGCCGAACCCTGCCGCTTTCCAATCGGGCAACAACCGCCTGCGTAGTTCCCATCGCCTCTGCAACCTGCTCCTGCGTCATATCCGCATCGCTCCGCGCCTTGATCATGGCCGATGCCAGAACAAACTCCTCTTCCAGCGCATCATATTCCGCAACGTACTTCGGGTCTTTTTGCCACTGCGCGAAAGATTCTTCCACGGGAATGAATTTTGGCTTCATCGAACCTCCTTGGCCTTCTTCATGGCTTGCAGGATTTCGCTGCGCGGCGTCTTTTGCGTCTTTTTGGCAAAGACATGAACAATCACAATGCGCATCCCCGAGGCCGTGACATAAACCGCGCGGGCAAAACTTCTTTTCCAGCGCGTCGATATGTGTCTATGTTATATTTTGATGCTTGAAGGATCGAAGGACACAAGATATGCCCGTAGCTAAAAAGGTTCGACCCAAGAAATGGCAAGAAATAACGGTCTTGTTTGACGATGGACGGTATTCCGTGATCTCGGGGAGATATGAAGTTGAAAAACAGAAAGACCATGAACATTTTGTGCTTGGCGAACGGTGGAATGGCACAAAGGACCACCCTCTAGGATTTCCGAATGGTGCTGGCTACCCAATCTGGCATGTGGCTCCAGATTTTCTTGCAATACCTATTCTGGAAGGACTGTTGACTGAGATCGCAGATCCGAACAAGAAGTCCTACGGGAACCCCGAAAAAATCCGTCTAGAACTCAAGAGACAGCAAAAAATACGCTCCAATTGAGCAGTTCTTCGGGTACTAGGCGATTTTCCCAACTATTACTTGTGAGGCCGAACGATGAAACCGCTGGGTGCCCCACCCTCGCGACGCCTTTGTTTTTGTCGCTAGGGTGGGAGAGCACGATGCAAATCTTTTGGGCCGGATCAATAGCCCAAAAATTCTACTTCCCCGCTCCGTGGCATTTCTTGTACTTCTTCCCTGAGCCGCATGGGCATGGGTCGTTGCGTCCCACCTTTTCGCCCGTCCGGCGCTGCGTCGGCTGGCTTGCTTCTCCAGAACCCGCCTGGCTGGCCGCCTCCAGATCCCGCTGCTTCTTGCGGTGGAACTCTTTTTCCAGCGCGTCGATGGTGGTTGAGGCTTGCCGTGTGGCAATGGTAACTTCCCTCGGCTCGGCGTCCAGCGTCAGCGGCTGGGCCGCGCTCTCGACCGGCGGCGCTTTGGGAACTTCCCGGCGCACATCGGGCGCGGCGTTCACCGGCTGTCCGTCAGAGCCAAGAATCTGCATCCGGAAGAGGAAGCGGACCGTATCCTCCTGGAACTTCAGCATCATGGCCTCGAACATGTCGAAGGACTCGCGCTTGTACTCAACCAGCGGATCGCGCTGCGCATAGCCGCGTAGGCCGATGCCTTCCTTCAGGTGGTCCATCGCCAGCAGGTGATCCTTCCACAGCCCGTCGATCACGCTGAGCATCACCATCCGCTCGTGATAGCGCATCGTCGGCGCAGAGAGAATCTTCTCCTTGGCCTCGTACTCTTCCTTCAGCTTGCCGAAGATCGCATCGCCCAGCTCATGCCGGCTGATCTCCAGCGGCTTGATCCCCGCCGCGTCCAGGTTCAGCCCGAAGTGGTCAACAATCTGCTCTTTCAGCCCCTTCAGATTCCATTGATCCGGATGCACCTTCTCGCCGGCGAATTCGTCCAGCAGGCCGCTGAGAATTCCGCCAACGTAATCCTCCAGAATCAAATCCCGCTGGTCCGTGCCCTCCAGCAGTTGCCGCCGCAGCCCGTAAACCGCCTCGCGCTGCTTGTTCATCACGTCGTCGTATTCGATCAGATGTTTGCGCGATTCGAAGTTCTGCGCTTCAACCGCTTTCTGCGCCGCCTCGATGCGCCGGGTAATCATCTTCGAGACGATGGGCTCGTCCTCGACCATGCCCATCTTCTGCATCATCGAGCTCATCCACTGCTTGGCGAAGATGCGGATCAGGTCGTCTTCCAGCGAAAGATAAAACCGCGATTCGCCCGGATCGCCCTGACGGCCCGCGCGCCCGCGAAGCTGATTATCAACGCGCCGCGACTCGTGCCGCTCCGTGCCCAGGATGAAGAGGCCCCCGGCCCCGATCACTTTCTCGTGATCCTCGCGCGCCAGCGCGGCGTGAACCTTGTAAACCTCTTCCCACTCCGGTTCGGCGACCTCAAACTCCTGCCCTTGGTAATAGAAGCGCAGGAATCCCGCCGGCGCCATGGGGTTGATCGCTCCCTCGGCCACGCTGATGGCGCGGGCATTGCCCTTCTTCACCATCTCCTGCCGGGCCATGAACTCCGGGTTGCCGCCCAGCAGAATATCCGTGCCGCGACCAGCCATGTTGGTCGAGATGGTCACCATCCCCAGCCGCCCGGCCTGCGCCACGATCTCCGCCTCGCGCTCGTGGAACTTGGCGTTCAACACGACGTGCCGCACGCCGTTGCGTTGCAGGATGTTCGAGAGCCGCTCCGACTTCTCGATGGATGTCGTGCCCACCAGCACCGGCTGCTGCTTCTCGTGCAGGATCGCGATGTCCTCGGCCACGGCCTTGAATTTGGCCTTCTCCGTCAGGTACACCACGTCAGGATTTTCCAGCCGCAGCATCGGCTTGTTGGTCGGGATGACGACAATTTCCAGCTTATAAATCTTCTCGAACTCCGCCGCCTCGGTTTCCGCCGTGCCGGTCATGCCGCTCAGCTTTTGATACTGCCGGAAGTAGTTCTGGAAGGTGATGGTGGCCAGCGTCTGGTCTTCCTTGCGGACGTTCACCCCCTCCTTGGCCTCGATGGACTGGTGCAGGCCGTCTGACCAGCGCCGCCCAGGCATCAAGCGCCCGGTGAAGGTGTCCACGATGATGACTTCGCCGTCCTTCACCACGTAGTCTACGTCCCGCTTGTAGAGCGCCTCGGCCTTGATCGCGGTCTCGACGTAGTGCTTCATGTCCCAGTTTTCGGCGTCGGCTATGTTGCTGATGCCCAGCGCCTTCTCGATGGTGATCCAGCCCTCGTCGGTCACGCCGATCGTCCGCTGCTTTTCGTCCACCACGTAGTCACCGGTAAAGGTCTTGGTCTCGTTCGCTTCGATCTCCTCGCCCTTTACCAGCAGCGGAATAATCGTTCGCGCCTTCGCGTAGCCGTCAGTCGTCTCCTCGGTCGGACCGGAGATAATCAGCGGCGTCCGCGCCTCGTCGATCAGGATTGAGTCCACTTCATCGACGATGCAATAATAGTGCCCGCGCTGCACGCAATCCTTGATGTCGAATTTCATGTTGTCGCGCAGGTAGTCGAAGCCGAATTCGTTATTGGTTCCGTAGGTAATATCAGCGGCGTAAGCGGCGCGCCGCTCGTTGTCGTCCAGGTCGTGGACGATCACGCCCACCGTCAACCCCAGGAACTCGTAGATCTTGCCCATCCACTCGGCGTCGCGCTTGGCCAGGTAGTCATTCACCGTGACCACATGAACCCCGTGCCCCGCCAGAGCGTTCAGGTAGCAAGGAAGCGTGGCCACCAGCGTTTTGCCTTCGCCAGTCTTCATCTCCGCAATCTTGCCCTGATGCAGCACCATGCCGCCGATCAACTGCACGTCGAAGTGCCGCATCTCGACCGCGCGCCAGCCGGCCTCGCGCGCCACCGCGAAGGCCTCGGGAAGCAGCTCGTCCAGGGCCGCACACTCGGCCGCCTTCCGCTCTTCGGCGTCCGTGAGGCCCTCCAGGCGCGCCGCAATCCGTGCCCGGAAATCCACTGTCTTGGCCCGCAGTTGGTCGTCGGTAAGCTCTTTTATCTCTGCTTCCAGAGCGTTGATCGTGGTTACCGCCGGGATCAGCCGCTTGATCGTGCGCTCGTTCGCAGTGCCAAATATCTTGGTCAGAATTTTATCGAAAGACACAGGTTTCTCCGTCTACCAGTGTAAATGCCAGGGGGGTGAAACGGGCAGGCTTGTTGCCCTTGCATGCAGGGCAAGCGCATCTTCATGATGCCGCTTCCACGGCGGATATAGATTGCGATTCGATGCAGAGATCAGTCATCAACAAAAAGTGAAGGTAGAATAGAAAATAACCCGTGGAACACTACCAGCGTCCTCGAGAGCTTGGCCGTCTGCTCTGAAGCGGTTTTCCAATGCTATTCCACAGGAGAGCGCTTACTCTGGTTGCGCTCGAATTTACCCCGGTTCCGTGAAACCCGACAGAATCTGTTCTGATTTGCTTTCAAAGGCTTAATCGTGCATCCTTTCTCTCTTGCGCAGTGCATCGGATATGTTTCATTTGTCCTCGGCGTATCCGCGTTCTTACAGAAGAGTGACCGCAGGCTCAAAGGCCTTAATTCCTGCCAAAGTCTGGTTTATGCGGTTCATTTCGCGCTGCTCGGCAACTCTTCCGCGGCCGCCTCCGCGCTGCTTTCCGGCATCCGCTCCTTTCTGTCGCTGAAGACGCGCTCACCGTATCTGGCCGCGGTCTTCATCACGATCAATGTGGCTCTGGGCTTCGTATTTGCCAAAAACACCGCGGGATGGCTGCCTGTCATTGGGGCGTGCCTGGCCACCTTGGCGATGTTTTTCATGCGCGGCGTCCGGATGCGGCTGGTGCTTCTGGTCAGCACCTCGCTTTGGCTCACAAACAATATCCTGAGCGGATCGATCGGCGGCACCCTGCTGGAATCCACCATTGCGACCATCAACACCATCACCATCATCCGGCTTCTGCGGGAGCGCGCCCGCATACGCCACCCTGAAGCGGCATCTTGATTCTCCAGCGCAGCTATTGATCCGGCCCAAATGAATGAGGACAGAGTGCCCCATATCTACCGCGTTCTGTGCGGGAGATGTGGGAAAGCACGATGCCAATCTTTCGGGCCGAATCAGTAGCTGGAGCATTTTAGTTCAATGTGCCGGATTTAACCCCACCGCCTTCAGACGGTCAGCTTCAGTGCGCCCTTAAAATATAGGGAAAAACGGAGATGGGGATACACCGGCGGGTGCCCCAGGTTCGAAAATCGGGACCTGGGACATCCATCGCTGGTACAACTTCAAGCTGTCAGGACCTAGAACTTGATCGTGAGTCCTGTTGTGCCCCATACCAAGGTGTAACTCGCCGTGGTTCCAGAGACATTGATGCTCTTGAATGTCCCCAGATGGCCGCCGTTCGTGCTGATAAGCGTATAGGTTGTTCCGGAAACCGGGGTAAAGCCGGATTGCAGTGCGACATTCAACGTGCCATTGAAAGCGGCTTGTCCTTGAATGAAGAGTGTACCCGCGTTATTGGCAGCAAGATTAAGCTCCAGCGTGCTACCCGAGGGCTCGTTAAAATCTCCAACGACGGTGACCGGCTGCGCGGCATTGCAAATCAGGGTGCCGCTGTTGAGAATCACATGGCCGTCGCCAAGAGCGCCGGCACTCTCGGCCTCCAGCGTACCGCCGTCGATCTGTGTGCCCCCGGAGTAGGTGTTACTGCCCTTGAGATGCAAAGTGCCTGTGCCCCGCTTATACAGGGTTCCCGTGCCAGAGATGTTGTTCCGCCACGTGTCGGCAGCGTTGAAGCCGCCCTTGGCCGAATCCATGGTCACAAAGACATTGCCATTAAGCGAACCCATGCCGTCGGCGGCCGCAAACAGATTGATTCGTCCCCAGCCCTCCGCATCGTCCAGCAGCGGATACCCGGAAGGCAGCTCTGTCGTATAAATCTCCCAGCGACGCTGGTCCGCGGTGAGGTAGGGTTGCCGCGTCTCCAGCAGCACTTCCGCACCCTTCGGCACCAGGGGCGCTACAGACGTTGAATTGATTTGAGGAAACCCATAAGTAAGGTCCGTGGTGACATTGGCCTTGTTGATAGCCCAGTTTGCAAAACGGTCTTCATTCGACGTCATGCTATGCGCGTAGGTATAGAGCGAGTTTACGTCGGTGTCCGTCTGCGCATAAAAATAGGTGTGGGCGTCGCTGTAAGCCTTTGCCTTCAAGCCCGATGAAACCGTACCGGAAGAATAGTCGTTGTAGAGGATTGCCGCGGCCCACGCAGTCGCCATCACGCGTCCACCCATAACATCCAGCGGATCGTGCATACCGGCGACAATGCGATTGTTGCCCAGATCATAAGCGCGCGTGATCATCTCCTGATAGCGCTCTGGAACGGCATAAGCCACGGCCAGCGAGGCAAGCATGGCGGCATTTTCATGGCCGCTCGGAAAGCCATAGTCGGTGGCCGGGTTCGTCGAGCGGACAACCATCAGCGACGGCGCGACAGTTACCGGTGAGCTATAAGTTTCCCAGGTGCGGTTTCCGGTTGTTGTGCTGCTTCCATTAATATCAGTGACCATAAGCGGCGCGCCAGGGCCGTCGTCAACGACAACGCTGCTGCTGTTCAAGCGCCAGGGCCGCGGATAGTTATAGGCTTTCTTGGCGGGAGTGGTCGAAATCGAACGCAGCGCTTGAATCAACGTCGGCAGGCTGCCCAGAGTAGAGGTTGTACTGCCGCCGGAGTCGCCCGATCCGGCATCGTCATATTCCGTTGTGGCCAGCGTATTGGCATCGAAAGAGGTAGGAATCGTGGTGGTCGCTGCTGCTCCAGTCAGATAATACGAGTAGAGTGGGCCTAAGCCATCGAGGACGCTATAGCTCTGGTCCCGGCGGTCGTCCATATATGCGGCAACTTCTTGCGCGGTGTCGCGTTGGGAAGTCACGCTGGCGGTGTACTGCACGTTTTCGCTCAGAATGCTGCTATTCAACACGGTGCCAGTGTTGTAGGTTGATCCCGGCGTCCATAAACTGTTGTATTGCGAAAGCACGGTGACGCCAGCATCGGTAGTCGCGTTGTTCTTGTAGTTGTCCACGATTGCCGATACGCCTGACGGCGGCGCAGGGGCGGCAAGGGCGGTATCCGGTGAAAGATTAGGTGACGGAATCGAGCTGCTCTTATTGCTGTCTCCGCAGCCAATCATTGCGAAAAGTAGCGTTGCGCAGCATACACTGGAATAAATACGAGCAGATACAGCAGGATGAAACATGTTTTTGGGCCTCTTCATTTTTTGTGGACAGAAATTAGCTGATGCGTTCGGTGACGAGAACGGTCACATATCGTCTAATGCTGATTAGTTTTGTAGCAAACGCAGGTTACTCGGGAATGAATGCGAGAAGAACGAGGCGTGAATGAACAGACCCGTTGGCTGGTCTGGGGAGATGCCACCTGCCACAGGGATTGGTGGATGGGCCTTCGTCCGAGCGCAGACACTCCGGCCACGGACGAGGACGTCCGCGCTACGTTTCATCCAGAGCTACTTTTGCCTTTTTCTCTCCGGCAGCCACCTTCGGTGGGGCCAGCAGCCCGGAAAAATGAAAGAGTTATGGCTCTTATCCCCGGCCCAAAGGCGAAGGACCGAGGCCACCCGCCGCCGCCGCGTTTGAACAGACGCAACGCGTTTCCGCCCACCCGAATGGCTTCATCCCGCCCTTAGAAATTTTTCTCCGATTTTCCTCGTATGTGCCAGCGAGTTGCGCTACTATCTCATCGTCAGTGTCGGCGTCTTGCTGCCAGCCTCCCGACAGAGGCTGCAACGGCTGGACCGGCAAAGGAGGACTATGTTTGGTCCCAAGAAATGCGCGAATATGGCCTGTACCTGCCTTGCCCCCGCTAAGAAGAAGTATTGCAGCGACCACTGCGAAGGCATGGGAAACAAGATGGAGATTCTCTGCCTGTGCGGACACGCCGATTGCGGCGCCGTGGCGGTTCAGTCGGACACGGCACACGAACACGAGTCGCAGGCCGGCATGAACGCCCATCGTCCTCCGGCGCCTCGCTTCTGACGGGACAGTGCTACTCTGCCGCACGCCGGGGAGTCCCTGTGCTCACGATTGTGTGCCGTCGGCCTTCGGCTCGTGGGGAAAGGTTTGTGGTCTCCCGTCCCTTACCGTTGCGCCTGCATCTGGGTGCCCCAGGTCCGGGGTCCCCACGAACAGTTTTTCGTCCGTGGGGTGGAGATCCGGATTTTCGGACCTGGGAGTCCGCCTCCGTGTTCCCGCCTCCATCCAGTTCACTCCGACTCGATCTCAACAGTTCCTTCAATTCCTGAAGCGTAATGGCAGAAGCTCGACCACGGCCAGTCCTCTGGTTTCTCAACCAGTCCGCGAACCACGGGATTACGGTGCATATAGCGCAGTTTCTCGACGCGCTTCTCTTCCGTAAATACGTTGAAATCGTAGTAGCGGGCTTGCCAGAACGGGCGCTCGCCGCGCCGCAGCGTGACGGAAAGCTTGAACGACTTGATGGCTTGGTCGAGTGTGGTTTGTTGCGGTTCGTTTACCAGCAAATGAATGTGCTCCGGCATTACCACATATCCGGCGACGACAAATCCGTATTTTCTCCGGATTCGTTCCAACGCATCTTCAAAAAGATTCTTTGCTTCGGGTGAAGCGAGATACGGCAGGCGGTGATAACAACTGAAGGTGAGAAAGTGCATATCGCCGCATTGCTGATAACGAACGAGTCTCTCCGTCATGGAAATGAGGATACACCGGCGGTCCCTCCCAGGTCCGAAAATCCGGACCTGGGGCACCCAGATTTGTTGGTTGGCCACCACCGTGGACCTATACCACTCGCCTCAATAATCTGGATCACCTTACAAAGCCATTCCTAACGGCGGGAGTTCGATCAATGAACGAATTCAAGCCCTGTCCTTGCAGTGCAAGTCGCTTCATCTCTTCAATATTCGCTCCTCCTGCGGTCTGATACGTATACAGGTATATATCTCCATGTTGGAACTGGACACGGATAAAATCCGGACCAATTTCGAATCTTACAACCCCGGAATTTCCGCTCAAATTAGAGTAATACTCCATAGTTTTCCCCTTTCATTTGATTTGGTGGGTGGCATACGCCACTAAGCTGTAAAAAAAACAAATTTGGGTGCCCCAGGTCCGGAGTTTCGGACCTGGGAGTTCTCAAATTTCATGATCGTTGGAACTATATCACGAGTTACCGAATCGACGTCATCAAATATTTTGAGAGTCTTAAGGTAAGAAAGTGCATATCCCCGCATTGCTGATAACGAATGAGCCTCTCCGTCATGGTAGCGAGAATACACCTTCCCGTTGTGGTCTTTCAGTAAGCGTGTTGAGAAGATGAACATCCCTCCCAGGTCCGAAAATCCGGACCTGGGGCACCCAGATTTGTTTCTTGACCAGCATGGGGACATGGACTACCCGTCAATTCAATGGCTATTCCTCTTCTTCCTCCACGGGTCGCTTGGCGTTGGCGAGAATCTTTTCCGCGACTAACGGCGGAACAATGTCATAGTGCTTCATCTCCATGTGGTAACTGCCCTTGCCTTGAGTCATGGATGTTAGTAGGGTTCCATAAGTCAGCATCTCGGCCATGGGAACCTCGGCGTTGATAACGGTGCTGCGTCCTTTGGAGTCCATGCCGTGAACGCGGCCGCGACGCGAGTTAAGGTCGCCCATCAAGGCCCCGGCAAACTCATCCGGAGCCTCAATTTCAACCTTCATGATCGGTTCCAGCAAACAGGGCTTGCAGGATTCCATCGCCTTGCGGAAGGCCAGCCGTCCGGCCATCTTGAAGCTCATTTCGTTCGAGTCCACCTCGTGATAACTGCCGTCATAGACGGTGGCCTTGAAGTCGACGACCGGATAGCCGGCCAGATAGCCGCGCGCCGCCGACTCGACGATGCCTTTCTCGATGGCGGGGATGAAGCCCTTGGGGATGGCTCCGCCGAAGACTTCGTTGCCGAATTCGAAGCCGCCGCCCCGGGGCAGTGGCTCCATGCGGATTTTGCAGTCGCCGAACTGGCCGTGGCCGCCGGACTGCTTCTTATGGCGTCCCTGCGCCTCGGCCTTGGTGCGAATGGTTTCGCGGTAGGGCACCTTGGGAGCCTTCAGCGTAACTTCAGCGTGATAGCGCTTCTTGAGCCGGCTGACAATGGCCTCAATGTGCGGCTGGCCGGCCCCGGCAATCAGAAACTCATTGGTCTGCGGATCGCGGTAGAAGCGGATGAGCAGGTCCTCTTCCATCAGCTTATGAATGGCCGGGCCGAGCTTGTCCTCGTCGGCGCGGGTCTTGGGTTCGATGGCGTAGGTCATGGCCGGCTCGGGCAGTGGGACGAGGTCCACTTGAATTTCTCCGCCCTTAACCCCCAGCGTGTTGCCGGTGAAGGTGTCGCGCAGCTTGGCCACCGCGCCCAGGTCGCCGGCGTGCAGCTCCGGCACTTCGACCGCCTTGCGCCCCTGCATCACGGAAAGATGCACCAGCCGCTCCTGGCCGCGGCGGGTGTAGTTCTCCACCGTGGCGTCGTTTTTGACCACGCCGCTGATGACCTTAAAGA
>Ga0224525_1000206_pt1 | contig 29268 bp, 22 predicted proteins | sample CFST100metaG_FD_179874 | JGI IMG/M metagenome (GOLD analysis project Ga0224525, IMG submission 179874) | Peat soil microbial communities from Stordalen Mire, Sweden - C.F.S.T100 | ecosystem: Environmental > Terrestrial > Soil > Wetlands > Peat | place: Sweden: Norrbotten County, Stordalen Mire...
TAAGCTTGACAAATATTCCATCGTAAACAATCTCTCAAAGTACGCAATGACAAAAAGGATTTATGTAAAGGTCATAGGTCCTCATGGAGCACCGCTTATAGATGCAACCGTTGAATACCAGCTTTATAATTATGCTGAGTTCTATCCCATAGCATCAGTGTCCACAGATGCTAATGGGATCAGCAGCCTTGAAACCGGATTTGGAGATCTCCTGATCTGGGCAAGGAAGGATGATGAATTCGATTGGAGAAAGATTTCAGTCGGAGAAACGGATACTCTCACTCTTAATCCCGGCAGAAATATTCCGACCGGAATTAAATTTGATTTTGATCTTTCAACCCCTGTTAAAAGATTGCCAGGTCTGGGGATTCCTGCTGAACTTTCTGAAGAAAACAACCGACGGCTGAATGAAGAGAACTCTCTCAGAAAGAACTATACTGATTCCTGGCCGGGTCATGATACTGTTAAGGAATTTGCTGTTTCCCATGGACTTGATACAACCAGGTTCATTTCGCTGATTGCCAAAAGCATGGGCAACTATAAAAGTATTTTATCATTTATCGATGCAGTTCCTGACTCTCTCAGGAAAAAGGCAATTACTCTGCTTGAGGTGGTAGCAGAGAAAGATCTTCGCGACACAAAGAAAGTGATCCTGATGGATCACCTTATGAACTGCAGACAAAATCCGGATAGAGCTAATGATAAGTACTTTTCTGACTATATTCTAAATCCCAGGATTGAAGATGAAATGCTATCTGCCTGGCGAAGTTATATTTTGAAGGTATTCCCATTGGAACTCCGTCAGAAAGCAGAAGCAGATCCATCTATTATCAGAGATTTTCTTGACCGGAAAATAAGAATTGACAATGATCTGAATTATGCGAAAACCCCGATAACTCCAAAGGGAGTCATTGAACTTGGGATCTCCGATTCAAGATCGAGAGCAATATGCTTTGTCGCAATTGCCAGGTCATTGGGAATTCCATCACGCCTTGAGCCTGGCAGCAATATTCCTCAATTTTATTTAAGATCTGATTGGCATGATGTATATTTTGCAGGCCAGCCCAAAGCCTCAGACAAAAGAGGCTTCCTGAAACTTGCTTCTTCAGATAAAAATCCCGTTCCTGAGTATTATAAAAACTTTACGCTGGCACGATTCGAAAATGGGAGATACAACACTCTTGAATATGAAGAAAATAAAAGTATCAATGATTTTCAGGAACTGGGTTTGATCCCAGGGCATTATATGCTCGTTACTGGGAACCGGCTTGATGATAACAGAATATTAGCATCTCTTGAATTTTTTAATATCGTCGGGGGAGAGCATAAGAAAATTGATGTTAAAATCAGGCATGAAAACAAGCAGACTGAAATATTGGGTAAGGCAGAGCTCACAAGGATACTTATAGGTATTGATGATGAGGAGGATAAATATAAGAGTATGGCCGGAAGAGATGCAATAATTATGTGGCTTGAAACAGATAAGGAACCATCGAGGCATGTCCTTAATGATTTTATGCAAATGGACAGGGAGTTTGATGCATGGGGCGGCGCTTTTGTCTTTTTTACTGTAGGTGGCACTACAATTAGTCCAGAGGAGAGACAGAAACTCCCGTACAATTCACTTTTCAGCGATGACTCTGGCCTAAGCGTTTTACGTAATGATTTAATCTGTAAAGAAACGTCCGGGAATAATTTCCCGCTGCTGCTGCTGGTGAACAAGAACGGTGAAATAATTTTCAAATCAGAAGGATACAGAATCGGAACAGCTGAACAGATACTTCAGGCAGCGAACTCTGTCAAATAGCATAAATTCCTGACTTACAATCTGTAATTTGACGCCCAAAGCCAATTTATCAACACCTGTTGATATTTCTTATTGCTATAGCCCGCGCATCGCAATTATTTAGATTATCTTCGCAATGTATTGGTGTTGCATTGAAATAAAATCAATGTAATGAAAAGGGAATACGGTCAGAATCCGTAACAGTACCCGCTGCTGTGATGCCCGATCGTTCTAACGATGATGGTTTTATGATACCCTGCCACTCTTTGCTTATCGAAGGGGAAGGCTTCATAGAACCGGGACAAGTCAGAAGACCTGCCAGACAAATCTATATTCAAGGCTTTCGGGAAGAAAGGCTCCGGATCAATATGATTCCCTGTATAAATTCCTGATTGCTTTGATGAAGTAAAAGAAGTTGTTTGTCATTCATTAAAGACTTGTTTATGAAGATTTCGGGAATTAAATTGAATTACAAGGTTCTATTATTCTTTTTGTTAGTTTCTGTTTCTTCCTTTGGGCAGGTGCAATCAGGTGTAGACACAATCAGAATTAAAGATATTATTATCAGCAAAAGCAAATCATTTCCCTCTCATCCAGGTTTTAAAAAAATTAGTGTAGATTCCACACTTCTAAGCAATTATACGCTTTTACCTATTACTGAAACTCTTGATAACAACTCCCAGTTGTTCTTCAAGAGCTATGGAGCAGGAGCAATGGCAAGCACTTCATTCAGGGGAGCAGGAGCGGCACGGACTCAGTTAGCCTGGAATGGCATTAATCTCAATGACCCTATGCTGGGACAAACGGATTTTTCATTATTCCCCTCAGGTATGGCCGATGGCATACAGGTAAGCTATGGGGCCGCTTCCATGGAAACGGGATTTGGAGGAATAGGGGGACTAATTAATCTGGAGAGTAAGCCGATATGGTCAAAACAAACCAGAGCAGATATAAAGACCGGAGTCGGAAGCTTTGACACCTGGTCGGGGATGGCTAAAGTTCAAACAGGGACTGATTGTTTTCAGTCGGTTACAAAAGCTTATTTTATGTCGTCAGAGAATAATTTTCCCTTTCTCAATACCAATGCTATTCCTGAACCGGAAATGCAGAAAAGAAAAAATGGCAACGGTTCTCAAAAAGGATTCATGCAGGAGTTCTATTATAAAAAGGCTGATATTATTACATCGGCCAGAGTTTGGTATCAGTCAGCCTCAAGACACCTTCCCGGTTCAACTCTTTATGAAGTACCTGATTCAGGAGAATACCAGTTTGATGAGTCATTGAGAACCCAGGTAAGCTCAGAATTGAAAAGCGGAGATAATGAATTCTTTATAAACAGTGCCTGGTTATACTCAAAACTCAATTATTATTTTCCAAAATATTATATCGACTCACGAAACCGTTCAAATTCATTCGTCCTTAAAACCGGGATGACAAAACATTTCAGCGATTTTTCAAGTTTAAAACTGGTTATTGATGATGAGATGAGTTCAATTATTACAGTGAATTATCCGGAAAAGGCATCAAGAAATACGGCCTCCCTTACATTGTCAGCAGAACATAAATCGAATAACAGGTTCGGAACTTTGCTTCTCTTGAGAGAGATACTGAATGGTAACCAGTTACTGATGCCGGACTTCGCGGCTGGCTTCGAGTATCGTGTTATATCCGGCGCTGATCATTTTCTGAAGCTTAATGTTTCGAGGAATTCTTCCATCCCGACAATGAATGACCTTCACTGGTCACCCGGAGGAAATCTGAACCTCAGAAATGAATATTCATATTCCTGGGAACTTGGCTACTGCATGGACCAGAGAATCTCTCCAGTTATAACAATTAATTCAGAGTTTACTTACTTCAATAATTATATCCGGGATATGATTCAATGGCATCCGGGTGATAGTTATTACTGGATTGCCGACAATATAGGCAGTGTGAATACTTCAGGATTCGAATCATCACTTTCATTAAAGTATGACATTGATAATTTTCATCTCATTATGAATTCAGGCTATTCTTTCACCAAAGCATCAGAAATTAATTCAGAAACTGCAGTCAACAATGGCAAGCAACTGATTTATGTTCCGAAAAACAGGGCAAGCTGGACTATTCAGATGGTTTACAGGAACCTGTATCTTTCCTGGGTAGCGAATTTTACCAGCCGCACATGGACAACTGCAGATAACACTTCTTTCCTTAAGGGTTATACGCTTAATGGGCTTATTTTCGGATATAATATTAAGCCGGGGAAGAATTTGATTGACCTTAATTTCAGGATCGATAATATTTTTGATATTAGTCATCAGGCAATTGCTGATTATCCTCTTGCCGGAAGATCATATGATCTGACAATTTTATTCAGGTTTAATAATAATGACATTGAGAAATGATCGGGTAATATTTCCAGGGCAAGCTATCGCTGGTGTGTCAATGTTAATTCTTTTAGCTTTCATTTCCTTTTCATGTTTCCGGAAGGAAAATAAACATAAAAAGCCAGATACAGCTATGACAGGCCGAATGATTACAAAAGCAGAAAGATTTAGACTCGAAAAGACTGACAGTTGCACAATTCTTACAATAAAAAACCCATGGCAGGGCGCCAGGGATGTTGAGCTGGTTTATTACCTGGTCAACCGTACATCACAATCTTTCCATTATGACGATACTTCAAGGATAATTCGCGTTCCTATTAAGAGAATTATCTGCACATCGACCACTCACATAGCTATGATCTCCGCACTTGGTGAAGAAGCTTCAATAGCTGGAGTCTCAGGAACAAAGTATATATATAATGAGTCAGTTGCCAAAAGAATAAGAATTGGACTAATCCCTGAAATAGGTTATGATGCCGGAATTGACAATGAACTTATTTTAAAAATAGCCCCAGATCTGTTAATTATGTATGGGATAGGCGGCGAAGGGGAAGGTTATACCGCGAAGCTCAGGGAGATGGGCATTAAGGTGATGTTTGATGCTGATTATCTTGAAAATGATCCCCTGGGAAAAGCCGAATGGATTAAACTATTCGGAGCTCTTTATTGCAAGGAAAATATTTCAGATAGCATATTTACATCCATTTCAGTCTCATATGAACAGTTGAAGGAACAGATTGCAGGTAAAATAAAAAACAGACCCTCCGTGCTTCTTGGCCTTCCATTTAAAGATACATGGTACATATCACCTGGCAATTCATATATCAGCAGGCTTATAGATGATGCAGGCGGCCGCTATCTCTGGAATGATATAAAGTCCTCAGTGTCGATGCCTTACAGTCTTGAAAATGTATACCTTCAGTCGGCTAAAGCAGAGTTCTGGCTAAATACAGGAAGTGTAAATTCAAAATCCGAGATTGCAGCATTTGATCCAAGGCTTAAAGCCATCGAATCTTTCAAAAACGGAAACCTCTATAATAATAATAAAAGAATGTCACCAGGGGGAGGCAACGATTACTGGGAAAGCGGGACAATAAACCCACATGTTATCCTGAAGGATATAGCCTGCATACTTCACCCTGAGCTTTTTGAAAACTATGATCTGGTTTATTACAAAAAAATTGAATAATTGAGATATATCAGGACGGGAAATGAATAATATAGGGATTCAATATAAGAACAAAAGAATAGCCTTGATTTTCAGTATATTGATCATTTTGCTTATAGTGTTCTTTATTCTTGATGTGTTTCTTGGATCAGTAAATCTTAAAATCTCTGAAGTTTTTCAGGCTCTGACAAATCATTCGGGTTCAGATGTTGAGACTATTGTAATGAAATTCAGGCTGCCGAAGGCACTTACTGCCATGTTCGTCGGCATCGCATTGTCGCTTAGTGGTTTACAGATGCAGACTCTCTTCCGTAACCCTATGGCAGGTCCTTATGTTCTTGGAGTGAGCTCCGGCGCAAGTCTTGGCGTTGCTATAGTCATCCTTGGATTCTCTGCCGGTATAACAACAGGAAACCTTCACGGTTTTGGAAACTGGGCTCTAGTTTTCTCAGCATGGATAGGTGCTGGTGCTGTCATGGTTCTGATCATGCTGATTTCCTCACGTATACGGGATATTTTTGTCATTCTTGTTATAGGATTAATGTTGTCGGGGGGTATATCGGCCGTGGTAAGCATTATGCAGTATTTCAGCAATGAGACCATGCTGAAGTCTTATGTAATATGGACTATGGGAAGCCTTGGCAATTTGACCGGTTCCCAGCTGAATGTTTTAATGATTTCTGTCACTGCAGGCATTATACTTAGCCTTGCTTCTGTCAAGATGCTTAATGCGCTGCTTCTCGGAGAAAACTATGCGATGAGCATAGGTCTTAATATAAGGTTTTCAAGGAGCCTCATATTTGCATGCACATGTATTCTCGCCGGCAGTGTAACTGCTTTCTGCGGACCAATCGGTTTTATTGGAATTGCGGTTCCCCACATTGCCAGAAATATATTCAGGACATCAGATCATTTTATACTTGTCCCCGGGTCAATGCTCTGCGGAGGTATTATCATGATGGCAAGTGATCTTATATCGCAGATGCCTGGTACAGGTGCCATGCTTCCTGTAAATTCAATTACATCGCTAATCGGCATACCAGTTGTAATCTGGGTTATTCTGAGGTCAGGTAAAAAATCCGGTTTTGCATGATGAAAATCAATAACAACGAAATACTATCACTTCAGGCCCTCAGTATCGGCTTCATTTCCGGCAAGCGTAAACGCGAGCTTCTGCCTCCTGTTTCTGCTACTGCTAGGAAAGGAGAACTGGTTGCAGTTCTAGGCCGGAACGGAATAGGAAAAAGTACCCTTCTGAGGACAATTATGGGACTTCAACCGTTGCTGGGAGGAAGGATTTTTATTGATGGCAGGGAAAATTCAGAATATTCACGACTTGAGCTAGCCAGAAAGGCAGGGTATATCTCGACAGAGATCGTCCGAGCAAGCAATATGAAAGTCTGTGATCTTGTTGCAATTGGAAGATTCCCTCATACTGGATGGACCGGGAGCATTGATTCCGAAGGCGAGGCGGCCATTGAATCTGCAATGGACAAAACCGGAATGACCAGCTTCAGGAACCGTTACATTTCAGAACTTTCCGACGGTGAACGCCAGAGAGCGATGATAGCGCGGGTTCTTGCCCAGGAAACGGATATTCTGATTATGGATGAGCCAACAGCCTTTCTTGACGTGTCGGGAAGATATGAAATGATTCATCTCATGTCGGGCCTTGCCCGCGGGGGACGAACAATAATTTTTTCGACACATGATTTTAATATAGCCCTTAATCAGGCAGACAAAATATGGCTGGTACTTGATAATGTTCTTATTGAAGGTTCTCCTGAAGATCTCGTGCTGAGCGGTGCTTTTAACAGCCTGTTTGACCCTGGTATTGTAAGTTTTAACTATTCAGACGGTACTTTCTCATTACTTACGAAAAAAAGGGGAAAGCTTTTTGTGAGGGGCGAAGGTCTGATCAGGGATTGGACAATAAAAGCTCTTGTCCGCTCAGGGTATACGGTTTCGGATAATTATTCCGTTCCATATTTAATAACACCGGGGGAAGAAAATGGTAAATGGTTGATTGTTCTTACTGATAATTCTGTCGAATTCGAATCAATTTATAGCCTTGCAGAATGGCTGGTGAAAAACAGTAACCTTATTTCCTGAAGTATTTCCTGTAATTATCTATAAATGAAGGGATATCCTCAACCGAAAGTCTTTTTGCAATGATTTTTTTATTTCTGTCCAATATATAAATTGTAGGAGTAGACTGGACGTCATAAAAATAATCAAAATGAGTAAGCCTCTCAGGGTCCCATCCATTAATCCAGTTCAGTTCATGTTCCTCAATATATTTTGACCAGGCATTTTTATCTGTTGTTGTACAGACAGTAAAAACCTCTATTCCTTCATCTTTTGCTTTGTCATAATAATTTTTAAGTTTTGGTGTAGCCTCCTTGCAATGTCCGCAATTTGGTTCCCAGAAATATAATATAGTGAATTCCTTTTCAATATCATAAAGAGCTACATAAGTGCCTTTATAGGAATCCATTACAAGGTTTTCGGCTTTCATCCCGATAAGGTTATGCCTGAGAAGCTCGACCTGCTTTCGAAGGTCATCAACAAACTGTTTTGAAACCCAGTCGGCCTTTCCAGACAAATATATCTCATCGGCGATCTTTACCATCACCGCATCATGGCCCATGATCTCACTTTCCCGGAAATGATTGAAAAGATAAACGGCTACAAACTGGTACATTTTATAATCGTTCTGGCACTTTTGAAGAAGCTTGTCAACCTGCCGGTTTATTGAGTCAGCAGACTGGATAAGAACGTTTGTGAAAAATTCATCAAGCCTGGCCTGTAGAATCGGAGTTCTCAGCAGCCTCTCATCACCAAAATCGATATTGTCAAAAAAATGGTCTTTATTATAGTTGTAGTTCATTACCCATTTTACTGAATCTGAATTGCCTGATCCTTCAGGTACCGTGAACGCTGGTACATCAATGGGAATTATTGATTTTACCAGTACTGATAGGAGATTATTACCGTTATCGGCGACAACACTTTTAAGATATGATTTCATTTCCCTGCTTTGAATATCCTGATCTTCCTTTAGTATTCTGAGAGAATCACTGTTCCCCCTGTTGTCCTTTATTCTCTTGCCCAGAGATGCCGCCTTCTCCTGCATCAGGCTCCATTTCTTCTCATAATCGACGAATCTCGTGTTCTCTGGTGAGTTTGAAAATTTTAATGAGTTGAAGTAATCCTTATAGATGCATGATACTGAAAACATTTGATTCTCAGAGATAAGAACCTCAAAGTATTTTTTTCCGGGAAGCACTATCAGGTAAATTCCCTGAGGAAGCGATTCCTTTCCAGAGAATACCCCAGATCCTTTATTGTCAAGTGTAATAGTATCCCTTATATATTGCTTATTTCCAAAGTGATATGCAAGATACACCGAGGAATCCCTGATATCGGGGATTGAAACGCCAATATTATAGCCAGTTTTAACCTGTCCAATCGATGTGATTGTAATCAGTGTAAAAGCAATTACAAGAATACCTCTTCTCATAAGGTGATGGGATTATTAAAATCGTTAACAAAAATAGTCATTGCAATTTCTTTGCCAAATTGCCTTAAAGAGAAAATATAATAAATATTAGTTACTTTTGAATTCTAAATCCGATTAATTCAAGATGACTATATCATTGCTCATCCCGGTGTGCGATTATGATATTGTGGCTATTGTCCATAGTATGAAGAGTTGCATAGGGAAAGTTCCGGAATTTATAGAAATTCTGATAGGAGATGATGGTTCAACGCCGGAATACAGGGCCCGATATTTATCACTTGAAGGCGACGGTGTAAAGGTGATCGTTTCTGAGAAAAATATTGGAAGGGCTGCAATCAGGAACAAGCTTGCCCTTGAGGCAAAAGGAGATTACCTTCTGTTCATTGATGCTGATACCATGATACCGGGGACTGCAGAAGCTTATATTATGAAATGGGTGGAAGCAATGCCGACAGCAAGAGTAATCTCTGGCGGAGTACTATATCACGAGTCACCTCCGGGTGATCCTGATAAGATTCTAAGATGGAAATATGGCAGAAAAAGGGAACAGCGAAAAGCATCGGAAAGGAATAAAATGCCTTATGCCGCATTCACTACTTTTAATGTTCTGATCGATAAAAGCATCTTCTCGAAGTTGAGGTTTAATGAAGAACTTAAACAGTATGGCCATGAAGATACACTCTTCAGTTACCAGCTTGAAAAGGCCGGAATTAAAATCCTGCATATCGACAACGGATTAATTCATGAAGGTCTTGAGTCGAACAGGGAATACCTCAATAAAACAAAACTAGGAATTGAAAACCTGAGCATGCTGTATGACAGCGTTACTGATAAAAGAGCTTTCTCCTCATCAGTTACTATGCTGCGCATTTATAATATAATCAGGGTTTTCAGGCTCAATCTTATCCTCGCGGGCATCTTTGTACGCTTCAGAGAAAGAATGGAAATTAAAATTGACTCCTCTGATCCGTCATTGCTTCTCTTTGCTATTTATAAGGTAAGTATGTTCTGTACATACCGTGAGATACATGGCAGAAGGAAGATCCTTCCGATATTATAGTTAAGCAATGGTAAATAAGGTATCCGAATTCTGCGAATACCTAATTGAGATCCACTTCTGATATCCGTTCGCATTGCATTTCTGCTTGAATCATGGGGTGATTGGCAGGTTAATAGCCAATTTTCATCAGGTCAATATTCCCGTCATATCGTATTTCTCCCCTGAGAATAAAATCGAACCTGTTAAGCATACAGCAGAGGAAAAAATCTGTGGGGGGGGAGAAGTTGATATTAGCCGGATCAAAAAACCTCTTTCCTGAGCTTTCCCTTAGCATTCTGATTCGATCTTCATAGTCATGGGCAGTATCTTCTAAACCCGATTTGATAATTTCAGCACATAAAAGATCTTCATCAGCTGATTGTGTTGCCCTGTAGCCCATTGCTACAAGAGATACATGCGATGGTTTTAGAAATCTTAAATATCTGGAAACTGCTCCTGCATTGACAAAGCTTCCGGTAATGATCATATCAGCATTTATTGCATTCAGAAGGCCGGTTGTGCCTGCAGTGGTTGTCAATATTAATGTTTTTCCGGTTAAATCACTTTTTAAAATCTCAGTAGGGCTGTTACCAAAGTCAAATCCTTCTATTTTCCTCTCATCTCTTTCTCCTGCAAGTACCACGGAATGGTATTGTTTTTGAAGGAGAAAAGCACTGTTTGCAGTACCTGTTGCTATTACTCTAGAGGCACCTGAATCAAATGCATAACAAGCTGTCGAGAATGCTCTGAAAACATCAATAATGACTGCAATTCCCCTGGCTTCTTTTGCCCCTTCAACAAATTCAAGAATATCTATTTTCATCTAATACTTATTCAGAGGTGAAATTAGTAATTATTTTTCATGAAGGTTTTTGTATATTTGAACCAGCCTGTTATCTACAGGCACAATTTGCTAGGTAATAAAGAAAACATGCATCATGAAAAATCCGGTATCATGGGCGCTGGACCAGATTAAAAGACTGAATGATGCCATCTGGCATACACCGCTTTCTGAATTATCAAAAAAGAAATCGTACCTGATAAGGCAAATGCGGATCATGGTACTGGCGGGCAGGGGTTTCTTCAACCATAATGTTCAGCTGCGCGCGGCATCTCTTACCTTATATACGTTACTTTCAATAATACCTGTTGCTGCTATCGCATTTGCTCTTGCGAAAGGATTTGGTCTTGATCAGAATCTTGAGTCAATAGTACTCAATAAATTCTCCAATTATCAGGAATTACTTAAGCCACTTATGGAAAGGGCCAGAAGCGCCATACAAGCGACAAGCGGTGGATATCTGGCGGGTGTCGGTGTAATTATTCTCTTCTGGTCAGTGATGTCGCTGCTCGATCACATTGAAAGCTCATTCAATCATATATGGCAGATAACTACGGCAAGATTATGGCACAGGAAATTTACCGACTACCTGACGATAATGCTTATCGCCCCGATATTTATAATTGTTTCGAGCAGTATCACGGTTTTTGTCAGCACACAGCTTTCTGATTATATGACACATGCGCGGATCCTTGAATTATTTAAGCCTGTTGTTAGTTTCCTTGTTCAGCTTGCGCCATATATTCTGACATCACTGGCGCTTACACTTCTTTATATTGTAATGCCAAACACGAAGGTTAAGCTGGTACCTGCTATTATTGCAGGGATCATCACCGGGACAATCCTTCAAATCCTGCTATGGTTTTACATTGACCTTCAATGGGGAATAACAAAACTAAGTGCTATATACGGAAGCTTTGCCAGCATACCTCTATTCATTGCTTTGATCCAGACGAGCTGGACATGCGTACTGCTGGGAGCAGAGCTTACATTTGCCAATCAAAATGTTTACCAATATGAATATGAGGAAGAAGCCCTGGAAATCAGTAATTATTATAAAAGGGCGCTGACGCTGATGATAATGCATATTATTGTCAGGAACTTTGAGATTGGAGAAAAAGCGATAGGCGCTGCAAAAATAAGTAAAATACTGAAGATTCCGGTTCGCCTCTCCCGGGATATTATTGATGATCTTAGCAAAGTCGAACTTGTTTCAGTAATACACGAAAATGATCAGCAGGAAAGATTGTACCAGCCGGCACTCGATATTAATAAACTTACAATTTGTTTTGTATTGTCGCGGCTCGATAAGAGCGGTACTGAACAAAAAACTCTTGCAAAAAACAAGGAATTTGAACGCGTAGTTTCCACCCTTGAGAAATTTGATAAGATAATTGCAAAATCAGATTCAAATATTCTGATTAAGGACATCTGATAAAACCTTTTATAAGATGGCTGCAGGAGCACCTTTTCTCTTATGCCGCTCCACGAACCTGATGAAATCAGAGTAAGAATTCCAGTTTGGAAATAGATAATGAGGCAATGAAACTACAATATGTCGTGTCGTTTTCTGCATTTTCCAGTAGCTGTTCATATTCTCTGACGGAAATACCCTGTCAGATTCGCTTGTAACAGCATAATCCCAGTTGAAACCTGGTTCATTCTGTTCCATCATTCGATTATAGAGCCATCTAAGCTCATCCTGAAGCGATTTGACAGTTCTGTGAGGAATCCTGTCAGCATTCCTTTGATAGGTCTTTTTATCTCCAAACATTCTGATATAGAACTTATCCATGTTCTTCTCCGAGATATTATTCAGTGTTCCTTCAAAAGTTTTAAGAGGAATTCCGTATTTGTCGTTAACCGGGAATGGCGTTCCGTTTATGGCAATAGCAGTATGAGGAACTATACCGGTCTTAGGAAAAAGATATTCAGCAGCCCAGACTCCAAGCGACCAGGCAATAAGTGTGATCTTGCGGTAAGTTTTTGTCTCAGGAAGCACAAGAGCTTCATCTGCCGAATAGTTATAGAAAAGGATAAAATCAAAAGCATCGTTGCAGAATGGTGCAAAGAAATTCTCATCAGTTCCCCAGCCCCCGTACAGCATAACCAGCTGATCATTTTCTTCTCTTCGTCGGATATATGTCTTCATTATCAGTTATCCGGGTGTTCAAGCTCTTTGTCCAAAAATTTTGACAGGTAAAGATAATTCAATTATTTATTCTTTATTTATTGATAGTGAGGTGGATTCCAGGTCCGATAAACTGATACAAAAAAATAAGAGGAGAAAGGGCAGAAGTAAAAATCAGGGAGCGGGTCTTATTTGATAATTCCCGTGTCTACTGTCTGATAAAAGGATGGAACCATGGAAAGCTGGCGCTGTTCCTCAGGTCCCGATGTGAAAGTCAATGTCTGCAATACAATCCTGTTGATTCTCACTCCTTACCCTTGCTCATCTCCTCTTATACCAATAGCATGAGCTGATAACAAATTTACACAATAAATCTTATATGTCAAATTTTTTTGATAAAAAACAATGCCTTATATATTGCCGGAACGAAATAATTGATGCATTTTAATTCAATTTTTTTAGTTGATTGTATTCATAAGTCATTAAATAATATATGATAACGCTTTCTCAGCAATTGAGAAAAATATTGTTTAAATTTGAACATGTGAGATATAATCAATGCTATGGTAGCTGAACTTGAAAGAATTTCATATAGCGATGGCGGGGGATTCACTGCCGATTATATTTCTGATATAAGCGGTATCTGGCATTTCCATCCTGAATATGAACTTGTACTCAATATTAAAAGCAATGGAACAAGGATTATTGGTGACAGTGTTGAGTTATTCGACCATATGGATATGGTGTTGATTGCCGGGAATATCCCTCATTCATGGAATTATTATATGAGTGATAAAGTCCTGCCTGAAAAACATGGAATAATGGTTCATTTCAAGCAATCTTCACTGGGCTATGACTTCCTTTCTCAGCATGAGATGCATAATGTGAGGGAACTGCTTGACCAGGCCGAAAGGGGAATAGGCTTTTCGGTCGAAGATGCAAAACTGGCACACAAGTATCTGGCTGATATGGTCAGCAATAATGGCATTGATAAAATGATTGATTTTTTCAATGTCATAAGTATAATGTGCAACGCTTCAAAGAAAGTTTTTCTCTGCTCTGAAAACTATAAGCAGGCTTATGACGAAAGAGGAAACAAGACTATGGCCGATGTTTATACATATATCAGAGAAAACTATTTTAAACCAATATCGCTAGAAAGCATCTCTAAAATTGCACACATGACACCTGTTACTTTTAGCAGGTATTTCAAGAAGAACTGCGGAGCCGGATTTGTTGAATATTTAAACCGTGTGCGGACAAATAAAGCCTGCTACCTTCTTCGGGAAACTGACTACCAGGTTCATGATATTGCAATTGAGTGCGGTTTTGCAAGCATCTCAAATTTTAACAAGCAATTCCGTAAAACAGAAGGTATCTCTCCAAGGGATTACAGGGCGCAGTTTAACTAATCACCTGTCTCTTTTTCTTAACTCCATTAATACCAGGATAAAATGGCAATGACATTGCTCGAGAAAATACTTGCAGCACATTCAAAATTCAGCTCAGTAACCCCGGGGCAGATAATTGATATTGAAATTGATATAAGGGCTGCAAGAGATTTTGGCGGTGCTAACGTTGTAAAAAACCTCAACGATTTTGGATTATCCCTGAACGACCCTGAGAAAACCCTCTTCACATTTGACTGCAACCCTACCGGGTCAGATCAGAAATACGCTGTAAACCAGCATATTTGCAGGCTCTTTGCGCGTGAAAACGGGATTAAAATATATGATATAGATGCAGGTATCGGTACACATCTGCTTATTGACGAAGGCTACGTCTTCCCAGGATCAACAGCTGTTTCAACTGACTCGCATGCCAATATCCTGGGGGCAATTGGAGCTTTCGGACAAGGGATGGGCGACTTGGATATTACCGCTGCATGGCATGAAGGAAAGCTCTGGTTTAAAGTACCACCTTCAGCCCTCATAAACTTAAAAGGCGATATTCCGGAAAATGTCTCATCAAAGGATATTATCCTCAACCTTCTTAAAATTTTCGGCGCAAGCTCACTTTTGGGCTATTCTATTGAACTATCCGGAAAATGCCTTGGAAAAATGACCCTGGATGACAGGATGACAATTTCCTCGATGGCTACAGAAATAGGTGCAATAATCATCATTATTCCCCCCTCCGCAGAAATAATTGAATATTGCAGACAAAAGGCAGGAAAGGATTTTGTACCAGTTTATGCGGATAAGGATGCTATTTATGAAAAGACCTTTGACATTGATATTTCAGAGTTTGTCCGAATGGTATCACGTCCGGGAGAACCTCATGATGCTGTTGAAGTCACTGAGGTAGAAGGACAGAAGATTGATTCAGCCTTTGTTGGAAGCTGTACAAACGGAAGGATGAGCGACATGAGGAAGACTGCCGCTATTCTTAAAGATCGGAAAGTTGCACCGGGTGTAATTCTTAAGATAGTTCCGGCAACTGACAGGATATGGAAAGAGTGTCTTGATGAAGGCCTGATAAAAATTTTCAAGAATGCTGGAGCACTGGTATCAAACGCCGGATGTGCGGGCTGTGCAGCTGGTCAGGTGGGACAGAATGGCATTGGTGAAGTCACGATCAGCACAGGAAACAGGAATTTTCCGGGGAAACAGGGCAAAGGAAGCGTATTCCTTGCTTCTCCTGAAATAGTCGCTGCCTCTGCCATAGCAGGTTATATAACCACAGATGATAAGATCCCTGCAGCTCCTTCAATCTTTTCTATGAACAGAAAAACAAAAAACACTAAGGGCAAGGGGGCTGTTCATAAACAGGAAGTATCCAGATCCTTTTTGCTTGAAGGGAGAATCTGGATAATTCAGAAAGACAATATTGATACAGATATGATATTCCATAACAGGTATCTTGCCATTACCGATTTAAAGGAGATGGGACAATATACATTCAACAACCTCATTGGACATGAAGGTTTTGCAAGTAAAGTTAAACCCGGTGATTTTGTTATTGCAGGAAAAAATTTTGGCAGCGGAAGTTCAAGACAACAGGCCGTAGATTGTTTTACTTCGCTTGGAATAAGTGGAATAATAGCTGAATCATTTGGTGCCATTTATGAAAGAAACGCCATAAATGCTGCTTTACCGATTATAAAATGCAAATCAATTACTGATCTTGGAGCTGCAGAGGGAGACAAGATCAGAATAAATCTGAGAACCGGAGAGATTATAAACCTGGCCAATGGCAAGAGCACTATGGCCGAACCATTTTCAGAAGTTCAATTTGAAATATATATGAAAGGAAGCCTTCTCGGCTGAAATATAAGTTAGCTAAATATTCCGTGTATGAATGCAATGACATTTGCAGAAAAGATATTCAAAGCCCCTTGCGGAGCAATCGTCTTTGCCAGGCCTGATCTGGTGCTTACACACGACAATACATCAAGCATTTTCAATACCTTCAGGAAAATGGGTGGTGAGAATGTCGCTGATCCCGGTCAGTTGATGGTAGTGCTCGACCATAACGCACCACCGGCAGACGCAAAACTGGCAACTCAATATCAGGATATAAGGGATATTGTCACTCGGCAGGGAATCAGCAGGTTTTATGACTCAGGCAAAGGGATATGCCACCAGATGATGGCAGAACATGCAAGACCAGGCATGCTGATTGTGGGTAGCGACAGCCATACTTCAACTGCAGGCGCTTTTAATGCCCTTGCCGCAGGGATTGACCGTACCGAGGCGGCAGGTATATGGAAAAGAGGAGAGACATGGTTTATGGTACCTTCATCCATGAAAATAACCCTCAATGGGAAACTGAAGGAATCTGTTTCCGCAAAAGACCTGGCTCTTTGGATAATTGGAATGATTGGCTCAGATGGCGCAAATTACATGTCAATAGAATTCCATGGTCCTGGTGTTAATAATTTAACAATCTCTGACCGGATGACTGTAGCCAACCTTGCATCAGAAATGGGGGCCAAAAATGCAGTGTTCCCTTGCGACAAGGTCCTTAACGATTTTCTCGGAGTAAAGTCTTCTGGAATCTGGGCTGACAATGGTGCAGAATATGCAAGAGAGATAGCAATAAATATGAGTGACATTTTCCCCGTTGTTTCGTCACCGCATAATGTTGATAATGTGAAATCGGTACATGATGCAGCGGGGACAATAGTTCATGAGGGACTTATCGGAACCTGCACAAATGGCCGTATTGAGGATCTCAGGATTGCGGAAAAAATTTTAAAAGGAAAGAAGATAAAGGCTGGTTTTCAACTTAACGTAATTCCTGCATCACGTAAGATTTACCTTGAAGCAATAGAAGAAGGGATTATTTCCGCTATCGTAGAAGCTGGGGCAAACATACTTACTCCTTCCTGTGGTCCATGCCTGGGAACTGGTCAGGGAATTCCTGCATCAGGTCATACAGTCATTTCCACAGCTAACAGAAATTTTCTTGGGAGGATGGGAAACAAGGAAGCGCAGATTTATCTCGCATCACCTGCTACAGTTGCCGTATCGGCACTTTCAGGCGTCATTACTGATCCACGAAAAGAACCAGGGAACGAAAAGTTTCCATATTCAGCTCCGCAGAGCATCACGTGTATGATCAGGGAGGGGGAAAACAGAAAGAATGGCAATGTTTGGAACTATTCTGATGTCGATAACTTCAATACCGATCAGATGTTTGCCGGAAAACATACCTATAATATATTAAGCTCGGATCCTGCATCCATCCTTCCTTTGTTATTTGCTGACTTCGACCCTTCTTTCAGTAAAAATGTTACGCAGGGTGATATAATAGTTGCAGGCGATAATTTCGGATGCGGAAGCTCCAGGGAGCATCCATCGGTTGGACTTGCTTATGCAGGTATAAAAGCAATTCTTGTAAAATCAGTTAACAGGATATTCTACAGGTCGGCAATTAACCAGGGTCTTGTTCTGATAGTGCAAAAACATGCTGTTGAAGCTTTCAGAGCAGGCGATAATGTAGAAATATCTTTCGGAAGCGGTGAAATTACAATCGGTACCGTTAAATTCAGTTTTGAACCCTTGCCCTCCAGATTAATGGAAATAATTGACAAGAAAGGCCTCGTCAATTACATGAAATCAGTCTGAAATCAGAGATTCACAAAACCTTTGTTGTAACAATCTGTATTGCATTTTCAGGTTGCATTAATTGAAAAAAAATGTATTTTTGCACCCGTAAAATGGTTCCGTAGCTCAGTTGGATAGAGCAACAGCCTTCTAAGCTGTGGGTCGCGCGTTCGAGCCGCGCCGGAATCACAAAGGGCAGCTCTTAAAGGCTGCCTTTTAAGTTAAAAGTCAAAAGGTAAAAGTATAACCAGCCCGATGAGAATGCGAAGCATGGGGAAGTTAGAACCAAGGAGCAAAGCTACAAGCTCGTGAACGGGATGTGAAATATCTGTGCAATTCAGAATATTTCTCTAATTTTAATCAGCATATTACTCTGACTTTTTTAAAGGGAAAAGCACCGGGCTCAGTTTTCAATCCATAGAATCATTCTTCTATGAATAAGGAATATAATTCAAGGTAAAGAAAGATATACTATGACTTTAGGTGAAGAAGAACTCAATAGGGATGAAGCTGTAAAATCGTTTGTGAATAAGCTAAAAGAAAAGTCTGCTGATGAGCTTTCTGATATAATTATCAGGTATATCGATTATTCTCCTGAAACAGTGGAGGCTGCATTGTTTCTGATGGTTGAGAAAGGCCTCATTTCATACGATTTAAAGGAGCTGCTGTTAAATCAGATCAGATCAAATTTTACTGATCATAATAAGCGGTATAAACAAAATAAATGGGAAATCAACAATGCATTTGTACAATATGTTTCAAAATACACGGATGATGAAATTTATAGTTTCATTGAAGATCCCAAGGGTATTGTAATAGATGTTTATCATTCGATTCTGGTGACGGCAAAGGAGAGGGGTCTGATCTCAATTAATGGGTTCGCGGAATATTATAATGGAGCAAAAGCAGTCCCGAAGACCCGTTATGAGATAAGACGTGAGGTATACAACGATATTTTTGAAGAACCCTTTATAGAAAAAGAAGTCGTTACAGACACTGAAGCAGAATCTGAAATTAATAAATATTGGAAGTGTCCTGCATGCAATCAACTGGTTAGAATGGAATTAAAGGTTTGTCTGAATTGTAATACAAAGATCCCCGAGACTATTGTGCATCCTTCTAAAGGAGAGGTTATCCGGCAAATTAAAATCAAGAAATCCTATAACCCCGTCAGAACAGGATTAATCATAACCGGGTTCGGAATAGTAGCTGTTCTGCTCGCTTTCTCGCTTGGGTTTTCCTTTGATGATTTCTGGAGTGTCTATTGTACTGATTTTGTTGTTGGGATTATGGGTATACTTGGAGGAGTGGTATTTGTTATTTACGGCCTCTTTTTTATTCAAAAGAGAAACACGACAAGTCAGAATAGATTCCAATGAATCGCGAACCTGTGTACTATTGATCTTAGAACCTGTTAATATGCAGTCTTTTAGATGCCTATCCACGTCAGGGATGAAGGGTTAATTTTTAACACACCGTACAGAGAAACCGCTGGATTTATTGCTCTTAGCGCTATTTACAGTGCCGTTTTCTGTTCCTAGTGACTTATTTAATGCCTCAAAATCAGAATTTCCGGGGTTTTCAGGAGAACACCACCAGATACCTTTATCACCAAGGTCAAAATAAAAAGAACCATCCGGTTGCCGGGAACCGCCTGGAAGTGCAGTAAAACCACTTTCGTTGGTCGTAGTTTTAATTGTATCTGATCTTACAGGCCAGAAATCAGTTGATTTTAATTTATCACCTGCAACGCTGTCTCCACCAAAGTAAGCGGTGAGTCTTCTCCAGTCGCCATCAGATGAAACATGCCATCCGGTTGGGCAAAGTTTTCCTGTATTTACTGCAAACCAGTTATATAAAGCACCAGAAACTTTTCTTAATGCAGTGGAATACCCATGCCCCCATGAAGCCAGACTTGAATCGTACAAGCAATAAGCCGGTGTTTGTAAATTATTCCATTCTCCCTTACCTGTTTTAAGAGGAATTATTGTACCGTCGTTGAACCGGGTTGTCTTCAGGTTTTCAGCCATCCAGACCTGATATCCAATTTGGACTGTATTATACTTATTATTGTCATAATCAGTAATATAGTGATCTTTAATACAACGGACAGACATTCCAAACTTCTTATCAATACCGGTAGTTAAAATATTACTGGCATCAGAAAATATATTAATACATGTTGGATAATTAACATAATCTGGGAAATCCGATGCTGACCACAGGTAACCTCTGCTTCTAATTTCTTCGAACGGACCGTACATGTTACGGTTGCCTCCGCCAACTGCTGCAAAGCCGCTATGGTTGGTAGCCCTGTTATATTGCTGGTTCCAATGGGTTCTGCCGATTTCCTTCATTTCGTCACCCGCATTATCTTCACCACCCACTTTATATAAAAGGATTGTCCATTCTGCATCCGTTGGAACATGCCAACCAGTAGGACAAAGCTTTCCTGTGTTTATCGCATACCAGTTGTATAATGCTCCAAAAGACGATTTTTCATATTTTCCGGCTTTATTATTGTACCAGCAATAAGCAGGTGTTTCTAATTTGGCCCATTCATTCTTGTCTGTCACGAGTGCAATAGGTGTGCCATCGTTGAATTTAGTTGTTCTCAGGTTTTGAGCCATCCAGACCTGATCGCCTATTTTAACTTCTTTTGTTTGATTATCTTCAGATAATTCACTATTAGCCTTGTTTAGAATAATAAACATGAACAAAAAATATGCACCAAATAAAAGAACAAGTCCAAGTATGACCTTTATTGACCAGTGTATAGTTCTTTTCTTAGGTTTAACAATTTCTTTTTCCTGATAATTTTCCTGAAAATTCTGGTAATCACTTTTTGGTGCTTCTATTTTAGTTTCCGTTTTGCTGACAATCTGAAAATCCTTATATTTCAGGTACCACTTAATGATAATGTTAAGATTATTAAGAACCGGTTTAACTTGTTCCGGATCGAAGTCCTTGGGATGGGCACCATAGTTTGCCATGCTGTTAAGGCTGAGCATTGAAGTCCCGATGTACGGAGGGATTTTTTCCTCACTGTTCAGTTTATCGATAATCCCCTTGAGAGGTTCGGTTTTCCTTGGTCTTTTTAATTCGACCTCGCACAGGTCAGTAACAATAACCTCAAGGCATCTTCTCGAATAGAGCATAACAACATTCGGATCGTCTGTCCTGATCAATTGCTCCATCTCTTTCATAATATCAGGCAAATGCCCTTTAAAAGATTCATAAAGCTTATCCAGTTCCAATATTTCACCCGACCAGATTGTCATATTGATAATTATTTGTCATTGATAAAATTAAACTACTTCCTGAAAATAAGATATTATTTATACTGTCTGTTAACTTGAAATTCTGAACCTGAAATAGTTATTAAAACTTCTTAAATATAATTTACAAGTTAGTGATTATTCTTATTTCTAGCATACTGGTCTCTCATTATGTTTAATTAACTGCCTCCTGTTCAGGGAAACCTATCTAACGGGCGATTCTAGAATCAGACTTAGCGAAGAAGGATACACAATAATTCCAAATTAAATTGCCTTTGGTTCTGCAAATTATTAAATTTGATATTGTCTCTTTTTCTGGCAGGCGATTATCTTATCAATAAGCGATGACTGAAATAACCTGATCTGTTGATATTAATTAATGAATTCTAATTTATCTCAGAAACTAAAATAATCCAATTAAAATTATAAGATATGAACGACATAAGTAAAATTCAGTTTGAAGAACGAAATGTTACCTCAGCAGTCACTTGGGGCATATTGGCAGGAGTCTACTTTGGCTTAGTGACTTTTCTTCAGAAAGATGGCTTTATCCAAAGCGATTTAATCTCATTGTGGCTTTCTATATCAGAATTGATAATCATTATAGCAATTACTGTCTGGGTCGTAAAAATCGCCCGGAAATTAGACCGACCTCCCATAATCTGGGGTATTTGTGCATTTCTCTTCTCACCAATTACATTGATAGTCATTGGTTTCCAGGATTATAAAATAGATGATAAGAATATTAAGAAAATTATAGATGAATTGAGATTGGAATTCAACACTGAGCTCCTTCACATAAAATCAACAAAAGATCTGTCTGCAGAGGAATTGAATGAGGTTGAAATAAAATTAAAAGAAAAATTTAATCAGAAATTGAAATGGATAATAGCCGAAGGTAAATTTAAGGACGGGGCGGAAGTGGACAAGATCGAGAATCAAAGTATTATTGAAGAAGAGAAAGAGGAAGAAGAAGTAGTTCAATCAGTAAGTGATCAGAAATGGACGAGTGAATCAGGCAAGTGCCCCGCCTGCGGTGCTGCGATCAGTGAAATTGCAACTGTTTGCCCTGAATGCGGACTAACCATTAGCTGACATGGGGGAAAACTCACCTGCAGGCACATCAATGACCTGAAAAACAAAACTACAATTAGCAGCAGGGATCTTCCTCCTGTGTTATGCGACCCCCAGGGCCTGACTATTCAATTTTTTTCATAGACATCAATAACCTTCACGGAAATTTTTGGCTTAGTTCCGCAATTGAGCAAAGACGCCAGATAATTAGCCTCTTCTGAAGAAAGATCTCCGGAAATGTTTATTATTCCGCCATTTATTTCAGAATTTATATACGGATTAAAGCATACAGTGTTGTCAATTACTAATGCAATCTGTTTATCTATATTGTCTCCGGTCATTCGTGATAATGTTTTTGCACCTTCGGTATTCAACACTATCATTACTGCTGCCTGTTTTTTTGATATTTTTGCTTTTGCTTTTATAATGACATCACCGTTCATTACCGCAGACCCCTCTCGTGTTGTTACTCTAACTGCGATGAGTTGAGATGAATCTCTGTTCATGTCAACATGCTTTAATGCCCATAGTAACTTTAGATCTCTTGGCAAGGAATTTTTGACATCAGGAATAGCCAAAAATTTATCCACCAGGGCTGTATCTTTTACAGATGAAGTTCCAATAATATCTCCTTTGGTTGCTGAACTGTCAATGGGGAATGAAGGAATGAGAATGCTGAACAGAGGGTTTTCTTTATTAATTCTGATATTCGCAATTTCACTATTAACATCATTACCGGCATGTAATTTTTCCCGGATTAATTTATTGGCTCCTACTATATTATCCCATACTTCTCTGGAGTAATATGTTTCCCAAAAGCCGAAATCACCTTGTGATTCAAGCAATTTCGTAATACCAGCTTTATCTGCCTTTCTGTTAACAATAAATGAATAAGTGTTTTTCACAGGCAAGACTTTAACTTCCACAGAGGGTTTATCAAATAAATCAGCAGGGGAAGAGGTCGTTCTGCAAGCCGATTCAATTCTTTTTTCTAAAACCCTGATTGTGTTTTCCATAGCCGATTTAATTGCTTCTGTCAGTACAGCAACAACCTCCGGGTTGGTTGACTCGTAGGTAATTTTATCTTTGAATTCGATTGTTCCGAAATAAGCAGCAAGTCTGCAGTTTGGATCGAGTTCAAGTAACCTTTTCTCAAAAAGTGATAAAAACTCTTCCTTTTCAGGATTAAATTCTTTTTGTGCAAAGTGATATGCATTCAAGAAAGTGGTATCCTTTTCATATCCAGGTAATGAATACAGATATTCTGCTTCTGAAAGCTGAATTTTTATTTCCGTTTTATTTTTACTATTGGTGCAACTGAATAAAAATATAACTGAAAAAATCAAGACAAACGATCTGAACTTTAACATGGCATTATTTGTTTATGCTAATGAAGACATTTTTAATTTCCGGCTTTCATCAATAGACATTTTCTCAGATATTGTGAAATCCGCACCGCAGGTTGTGCAGGAATAGTTCAGCAGGAAAGCGCCGGTATAATATACTTTCTCAAATGCAGGGTGATTGCAAGGTTTCTTACCCCATTCCTGTTTGAGTTTCTGTGATGTCGAATAGTCCATATCTAATTACTTTTAATTTCGCAGTATCGTTATTGAAAGATCAACCAAATTAACAAAATAAATGCTAAAATATAGTCTTTTTACAATTTGAAACCGATCAAAGAAAGGAATCCATCGCCCAGAAGTCTTATCGCCGGCCAGATCGGGAAGAAATTTACCGGGGTTATGGCTGAGCCTATTATTAAGGCGAAGAGGATAAAAGAACCATATCTGTACAATCCTTGATATAAAGCTGGGTACTTTTTGAAATAGCTAAGTAAAAAGTGAGAGCCGTCAAGAGGAGGGATGGGTATCAGGTTAAAAATGAAGAGTCCCCAGTTTATATATATTCCATATCGGAAAACCTCAAATATAAAAGAATTTACCTTGCTGTAATCATTGGTAAATGATCTCATCCAGATTACAAAAATAACAGACAAAATCATTGCCAGCAATGCGTTTGAAACCGGGCCGGCAGCCGCGATCTTAAGAACATCTGTTTTAGGATTTTTAAGATTTTTCTCATTGAACTCTACCGGTTTAGCCCAGCCGAACCCTGCTATGAGCAAAATAATAAAACCTAAAGGATCAATATGCTTTAGCGGATTAAGCGTAACCCGGCCCTGTTCCTTAGATGTTGTATCTCCGCATTTGCTGGCCATAAGAGCATGGCTGAACTCATGAACCGTTAGACCAAGAACTATGCCAGGGAGAAATTTCAGCGTCCTGAGAAGATCAAAGTCCATTTTTTCTTTTATTTACGGGCTGGTAGAAATCACTAATTGTAAGTCTGCATTTTCTGATCATCTCCCTTGCATATTCAGCGCCAGAGAAATTGCCATCCGTATTATTTGTGCCGACAGTAAATAAGACACCTGCCTTATGAGCTCTTTTTATGAATGCGAGTGATGGGATCTTGTACCTGTTATTGATCTCTATTGCAATATTATTTGCTTTAGCCGCCTTTATCACCCTGTCCATCCGATCCCTGGTCCAGAAACTATCGTAACGCTCAGCCATCTTTGCCGGCAGGAAGGTCGGATTGACATAAATATTTATCGGCTCCTCGCTCATGATCTTTACAATAGTATTTACATAATTCTCCATAAAAACCTGCTCGTCATCAATCCATGTTTCCTCTTTAAGCCATATCCTGTTCCTTCTGCCTTTCTCGTCGGTAAAAGTCATAGCATCCGTGAACACATAATCGAATTTTGCGATAGACTCCTTCGAGAACATATTGACCCATTCCCTTCCCTCTGCCTGCATTGCAAGATAAAACTGTGGATAATCCTTCATTGTATTCAACACTGAATCAATCTGGCTGTCTGAATGGATAGGAAATTTAAGGCCGCAGTTGAAAGCAATTCCGTAACCTATATTCTCAGTTTTGGATTTCTTTACTGCATCTTCAATTGTAAAACCACCTTTGAGATGAATATGGAGATCAGTGATCGGAAACTCACTTTTTGTTGTGCAACTTGTTACTAATAAAAATGCAGCAACAACTATTATTATATTTAATTTGATCATTGCAACAACGATTAATTTTGGGCATAAAACTACTAAAAAAGGAGAATCATATTGCCAATAGCCTTTCACTATGATAAAAAATCATCGATACCTTTGCTGTATCTCGGTTCTTATTTGCAATTTCGCACTAAGGAAAGAAATCAATATTTAAATTCTCGAGGATGAAAAAGATCATGCTCATTCTGACATTTATAGTGGCTTTTGGATATACCCATCTATATTCTCAGGTGAATTCAGCAGATCAGGCTTACCTTGTAACTTGTGCACCTGGAACGGAGACGTACTCTATTTATGGTCATAGCGCCCTGAGAATTATCAATCCGGCCACTGGGGGAGATTCAATATACAACTGGGGAGTATTCGATTTCAGCACTCCTCATTTTGCCTGGAAATTTGCAAAGGGACGCCTTGATTACATGCTGGATGTTAATACTCCTCAATCATTTATGGGTGAGTATTTTTATGAGAGAAGGTCGGTATATGAACAAAAAATAAACCTTGAGCCCGATGAAATGGCAAAACTCCTTGCTCTGCTCGAGGAAAACCAGAAACCTGAAAATGCAAAATACAGGTACGATTTTTTTTATGACGATTGCTCGACAAGGATAAGAGACCTTCTGGAGAAAGCTATCGGATCCAAGCTGTTTTACCCTCCTGAAGAAAAAAGGGATCAGCCAACATTCAGGGAAATGACAGGCAAGTACCAGAGACCCTATCCCTGGCTTAAATTCGGGATTGACCTTATAATGGGTAGCCCTGGTGAGCGCAAAACAACTTTGCGCGATAGGATGTTCCTTCCGATTGATCTGCAGGGCGGTCTTTCCCAGGCACTTGTTAACCGGGGTGGAAGAATGGTACCGCTTCTACGAAATCCGGAAATTCTTCTTCAGTTTGATCCTCCAGTAACAAAGCCAAGATTCTACACGACACCTGTGTTCCTCTTCACTCTATTGCTGGTAGCAATTATTATATTATTGTCATTGAACCATAGTAAGAATCTGAACAGGATATTGGATCTGCTGCTTTTCACAGCCTTTTCTGCCTTATCAATATTAATGATATTCTTCAATTTCTTTACTGATCACATGCAGATGCGATGGAACCTTAATATAATATGGTTAAGTCCTTTTGTGCTGCTGTGCCTCTCTTCACTAATATTAAATAAAGAGTGGAAGTTATGGTTCAGGGTGGTCTTCTTCCTTTGCCTGATTGCATTCCTAATCCAGCTTTTCTTTCCACGCGGGTATAATACTGCCTTCATTCCTCTTATTCTTGTATTAATGATCAGGAGTGCCGCAAGGTCAGGGTTCAGCTGGAATCCTTTATCGCTTAATTCAATTTAACACAACTTTAACACATATTAACACTACTTTATAAATTCACTTGCTTCTTTTGTGTACTTAATTTTCTGAAGTAATACTGAAGAAGAAATTATACCTGTTTATTTATATTTGCCACTTAATAATTTACAACATGGAGCAGACATCCGACATAAGATTGCTTAATGAGAAAATAGAAAAAGAGAGTGCTTTCACCGACATCATCAGAATGGAGATGAATAAAGTGATTATTGGACAGAAGCACCTTACCGATAGCCTGATGATTGGCCTTTTAGCAAATGGTCATATCCTGCTCGAAGGAGTGCCGGGACTTGCAAAGACACTTGCAATAAAATCCCTAGCGTCAATAATCGATGCTCGTTTCAGTAGGATACAGTTTACACCGGACCTTCTGCCGGCTGACCTGATCGGAACAATGATCTATAGCCAGAGAAAGGAAGAATTTGTTGTCAAGAAAGGTCCAGTTTTTGCAAATTTTATACTCGCAGATGAAATCAATCGTTCACCGGCAAAGGTCCAGAGCGCACTACTTGAAGCTATGCAGGAGCGCCAGATTACTATTGGTGAATCGACTTTTCATCTTGATGAGCCTTTTCTGGTACTTGCCACTCAGAACCCGATCGAGCAGGAAGGAACTTATCCGCTGCCTGAAGCACAGGTCGACAGATTCATGATGAAGGTGCTGATCGATTACCCCACAATTGAAGAAGAGAAGCTTATTATAAGGGAAAACCTGGCGAAGGAATTCCCAAAAACAGGATCTGTCCTGAATACATCCGATATATTAAGGGCCAGGGATGTTGTAAGGGAAGTCTATATGGATGAAAAGATTGAGAATTATATCCTGAATATTGTTTTTGCCACAAGAAATCCAGAAAAATACGGGCTTCCTGTTTTTAAAAACATGATCTCTTATGGGGCATCTCCCAGGGCTTCAATTAATCTGGCGATTGCAGCCAAAGCATTCGCGTTTATACGAAGGAGGGGCTATGTAATTCCTGAAGATATAAGGGCAATTTGTCCTGATGTAATGCGGCACAGGATCGGATTAACTTATGAAGCTGAAGCTGAAAACATCAATCAGGATAAGATCATCGCCGAGATTCTGAATGTGGTTGAGGTTCCTTAAGGAATAGCAATGAGAAACTGTCTCTTTCTGTTCAGCCTTATTTTAATTACTGTTTCCGGGCAAAGCCAGAATCTTATTGGCTACAAAAGTTCTGAAATTAAGGATTATATGAAAAAGAACAATAAGGAGATGACCCTTGAGAATGTTGTAAACGACAGGTACAGTTACCTTAAGTATACTGATGCCAATGATAGCCAGACTCTATTGTTTTTTCTTAATGTAGATTCAGTATGCAGAGGTATCAGGCTGGTTTGCAATAGGGTAGCAAGAAACGAGAAGGTAAGGGAATTCAATTCAGGATATGTAATTATTGATGGTAATACATGGATCGATACACTTGGAAGAAGACGAAGCATAATAATGCTGGATGATGATTTGTGGTCGAGCCATTTTACAATAGAACCTGAGAAGAAAGATGGAAGCAACTGAACTGATAAAGAAAGTCAGGAAGATTGAGATTAAAACACGAGGGCTGACCCGTCATATTTTTGCCGGTGAATACCATAGTGCCTTCAAAGGAAGAGGAATAGAATTCAGTGAAGTAAGGGAATACCAGTACGGTGATGACATAAGAAGCATCGACTGGAATGTTACGGCACGGCTCAATCATCCTTATGTCAAGGTTTTTGAGGAGGAGAGGGAGTTGACTGTAATGCTTCTTATTGATGTCAGCGGATCAGGTTCTTTCGGAACTAAAGTAAACTATAAGCGAGACGTAATGACTGAGGTCGCTGCTGTAATCTCATTCTCGGCAATCTTCAACAACGATAAAATAGGTGTGATATTTTTCTCCGATAAGGTAGAAAAATTCATAAGGCCACAGAAGGGAAGAAAGCATATTCTAAGAATTATCAGGGAACTGCTCGATTTTAAGCCTGAAAGCCTCAAAACCAGTCTTGATGAGCCGTTGAGATACCTTACTAACGCAATTAAAAAAAGATGTACCGCATTTGTGATATCAGATTTTATTACTCCTGGTTTTGAGGAGGCTCTCAGAATTGCATCTAACAAGCACGATATTGTAGCGCTAAAGATATATGACCCGATGGAAACCTCGCTTCCTGATGTTGGATTGATCAAGGTATCAGATTCTGAATCCGCAGCAGAAAGATGGATTGATACCTCTTCGTTAACAGCAAGAAATGCCTATAACGAATGGTGGAAATTGCATATGGCTGAAATTAAATCTGTTTTTAAACGATGTGCAGTTGATTCAGCATTTATAAGCACCGGAGAAGATTACGTCAAACCTCTTATTCAGCTGTTCGAGAACAGATAGTCATGAGAAAAATATTTATAATAATAATCGCTTTTTTTTCCTTGATTTTATCAACTGAAGGACAGGATATAAAAGTCACTGCATCTTTCGATTCATCGAAGATATTTATCGGAGATCAGGTGCATTTTACTTTAACCTTAATTAAGCCAACCGCAATTCCTGTAT
>Ga0224525_1000207_pt1 | contig 29254 bp, 23 predicted proteins | sample CFST100metaG_FD_179874 | JGI IMG/M metagenome (GOLD analysis project Ga0224525, IMG submission 179874) | Peat soil microbial communities from Stordalen Mire, Sweden - C.F.S.T100 | ecosystem: Environmental > Terrestrial > Soil > Wetlands > Peat | place: Sweden: Norrbotten County, Stordalen Mire...
TTCTCCAGGTCGGGGCCGTGCAGATTCCCATCTATCCGACCATCAGCGAGGAAAATTACAAGTACATCCTGAACGATGCCGGAGTGGAATACCTGATTGTTTCGAACCAGGAGATATACCAACGCGTGACTTCGGTACTGAAAGACATTCCATCCTTAAAGGAGATCTACAGCCTGGAACCGATCCCTGGTGTTAAAAGCTGGCATGAAATCCTTACTTCGGGGAAACAATATCTCAATCCTGAAAATCTGGAGAAAATAAAAGAAGGAATTCAACCGGACACCCTGGCAACGATTATTTACACCTCGGGTACGACAGGAAAGCCTAAAGGAGTGATGCTCTCACATAATAATTTTGTGACCAACTATAAGGCCCTGGGTGAAACACCTCCCCTGAAGATGAACGACAGCGTCATCAGTTTCCTTCCTTTGTGCCATGTTTATGAACGCACAGCCGTTTATACCTATCAGTCATTTGGTGTTGGCATCTACTATATTCAGAACCTGGAGGAGATCGCCACCTGTATTGCCGAGGTAAGACCCCATGCTTTTGCAGCCGTACCGCGGGTGCTGGAAAAAGTGTACAACAAACTTGTGATGCAGGGAAGATCCCTTCCTTTTCCATTGAAAGTATTGTTTTTCTGGGCACTCAGGCAAGGACATAAGTACGAACTGAATCATCAACGTGGATGGTTTTATGAAATCAAGCTGTGGATTGCGAACCGGCTTGTTTTCAGTAAATGGAGAAAGGCCATGGGCGGGCATATAAAGTTCATCGTTTGCGGGAGCGCTTCCCTGCATCCACGCCTTACGAGGATCTACTGGGCTGCCCGGATGCCGATCCTGGAAGCTTACGGGCTTACAGAAACATCCCCGGGAATCACCTTTAACCGGTTTGAACCAGGCGGCGTCAAATTTGGCACAGTAGGACCTCTTCTGACGGATGTCCGGGTTAAAATTGCAGAAGACGGCGAAATCCTGGTAAAAAGCCCGGGAGTCATGCTGGGATATTACAACAGGCCGGATCGGACCCGCGAGGTGATGGATGAAGAAGGGTGGTTCCATACAGGGGATATCGGCGAGTTTGAAGACGGAAAATACCTTAAAATAACCGACAGGAAAAAGGAAATGTTCAAGACTTCCGGCGGGAAATATATCGCCCCACAGGTCATTGAACAAAGGCTGAAAGAATCTCCTTTTATTGAGAACATCATGGTGATCGGTGAAAACAGGCCTTATCCCGCTGCCCTTATCATTCCCAACTTCGAATACCTGAAAGGATGGTGTGAGGTGAAAGAGATACCCTTTGTTTCCTGCGAAAAGGCTGCAGACCATCCAACGATCAACAAACGTATCCAGCGAGAGATCGATCGTTATAACCAGGACCTGGGACAAACGGAAAAAATCAAAAAGTTCAGGCTATTGCACAATGAATGGAATATCACCGACGGAGAATTATCACCGACCCTGAAGCTTAGGAGAAAATTTATCATCGAAAAATACCACCAGATCATCGAAGAAATGTACCGCTCACCGGAATACAATTATAAAACCGAGAAGAAAAAGTAACAGACTCGTAGAGTTTTTTCTTTCACCGCTAAGATAACTCCTAAAGGTTTTTTCAAGAACTTAAAACAAGATAAAAAACATTCACCTTTTATGTTCTTTCTTTTGCTACCACCAAAAGAAAGGAACCAAAGAAAAATCACCGCTGTTCCCTTCGACAAGCTCAGGGAGCAGATCGGTGGTTGAGCTTGTCGAACCCACCGGAAGTTCGCTTCGCTCCTCAGACACTCCGCAGTTTTTAACGCTCACTCCTCGATTTTTTAACGCAAATTTCATGAGGCGGTATTTTATGCTTTGTAATCATTACCAGGAGCAGTTGCGTTGCGACGACGAGGCCGCCCGGCCTGAGGCAAATATAAAATAAACCGATAATAGGTCGCTACTGAACTTTTCTCTCCAAAAAATATTCTGAATATTTACGTCTTTTTATAAGCTATTTTCGTTCTTGCAATGATTGTCATTCCTAATCCAAGCCCAGATGACTGAACATCCCGAAAAATTTCCGCAAACCCTCGCAGAACTTGAGGAATTTATCAAGAAGAACCAGAACAGGCTTGTACGGCATGCATTTTTCAGATTGGGGAACCAGGAGGAAGCCGAAGATGTTGTGCAGGAAGTTATGATCAGGATTTATCAGGAAAAGGAAAGTAAAAGGCATATAGAAAATGGGATTTCTTACGCCTTCCGGATGGTTTTTAACACATGCGTGGACCACTTGAGAAAAAAAACCAGGAATAATTTCGAACAACTGAATGGTAAAAATGTATTGGTTGCAATTGATGGTTCAAACCGCGAAACTGAGATTATTGCAAAGGAAGAATTCCATCGGATCAACCAGTTGCTGAACTCGATTCCTGCTGAACAGGCAGAAGTCCTCCGGCTCCGGATCATCGACGAATTGAGTTTTATTGAAATTGCTGAAATCATGAAATTACCGGTAACCACCATAAAATCGCGATTTTCTTATGGGATCATTAAATTAAGAACCAAAGTAAACCATCAAGAGGAGGTAAAATATGAATTGCATTGAAGTAAATGAAAAAATGGCCGACCTGTTTGATAACAGCATTAGCCAGGAACTAAAGGATGAACTTTTCGCCCACTTCCGTGAATGTCCCGATTGCAGGAAATTGTATGATGAGATGTCAGGGGTAATGACAGAACTGCAGCCACGGGTAACCATTAATGCCAGCAGGAACCTGCATACCAGGATTCTGGACCAAGCTATTCAAACCGGGAACCCTTATCAGGCAAGGAGAATAAGGATCCTGCCGATGTTGTCACCGACATGGAAAAAAGTGACAGCCATTGCTGCCTTGCTGGCCGTTTTATTCATTCTTTTTCCACTTTTCAATCATCCGGGCTGGGTTCAGAATAATGCAAATGCTGCCAATACACTTTTGGGAAAGTCCATTACTGCATTAACAGATGTGAAGTCGGTCTATATGGAGTTTACTGTAAGAACACTTGAGAATGAAAATTTTGAATACATCGATATGAATGCAGGGTTTGTTGGTCATAAACTCTGGAAAGTATTCGGAAATCCTTCGAAGTGGAGAATCGAAAAACCAGGAAGAACCGTCGTCATGGATGGTAAGAATCAATACCTGTATATCAGCGGACCGATGGGGTTTGCACTCATCGGAGATGCTGATAGAGGTTCAGTTGACTGGATGAAGATCTTGCTTGATCCTGGCAAAATCCTTCAAACCGAAAAAGATTTTGCTGCCCGGAATGAAGCAAAATACCAGGTTGTTGAGGAAGGGAATGACATCATCCTTACTGTTAAGGCAAAGGCAATGGGGGATTTCAGGAATACTTATGCTTTAAATAAAACTATTCCGGAATCAAACAATCGCAGGGTATATACCTTCGATAAATCCACCAACCTCTTGAAATCATTGGAGGTATACATTGAAGCTAATAACAAAGAAATAGGGATCCTTCAATTAACAACCATAAAATATGATGAAACTATTGCTGATTCTAAATTTGTAATCACGCTCCCTGCTAATGTTAAATGGGTTCCTTTCGATAGACTAATAAATGACAAAAATGCCGGACTTGCCGGGATAAGCAGCGAAGAAGCAACCAAACGGTTTTTGGAAGCATGGCAGAAAGAAGACTGGAAGACGGTTGATCTGTTAATGCCCGGGTTTATGAATTCTATAGATGTGGAACAGGTGAAGCATGAATATGGTGGATTAAAGATACTTTCTATTGGTAAATTCTTTAAATCGGGTCAATATCCAGGTGAATTTGTACCTTATGAGGTCAGGTTGAAATCTGGTACTATCAAGAAAATGAATCTGGCCCTTCGCCGTGATAACCCAGGAAAAAAATGGTGGGTTGATGGAGGGTTTTAAGGAAATAAAGAATGCAGAATGCAGGAAATCAGAATGCAGAATTAAAGATTAATAAATAGCATTAAGTATCTGAAAAGCCTCTCCGGAGGCTTTTTTAATTCCTGCATTCTAAATTCCAGCATTCAGATTTTAATGCAGGATCCTGAAGATAAGTTCCTTCATCAACTCCCCGTCGGGAAAGGAAGTTCCGTTGCTGTCGACCCCTTTCGACTTGAGGTCATATTCCCTTAAAATCGAAATGATTGAAATGACTTTACCGGACGTGAAATTAGCAGCGGCTTGCTGGTAATCCATGACGAAGAAGGGGTTTATCGACAAGGCAGCTGCCACATTATTCCGTGATTTTTCCGGAAGGTGATGATAGATAAGGATCTTGGAAAAATAGCTGAATAATAAAGGAATCACCTTTACCAGGGGGTTTTCCCTGGGATTGGCTGCAAAATAATTGATGATCTGGTTGGCTTTTAATACATCTTTCTTTCCCAGGGCCTTCTGGAGCTCAAAAACATTGTAATCCTTGCTGATCCCGATGTTCTTTTCCACATAATCTTCTGTGATCTCCTGTTTCTCTGAGATATTGATGATCAGCTTGGAGATCTCGTTCACGATTTTGGAAATGTCATTCCCAAGAAATTCTGCCAGTAGGAAACAGGCTTTCGTTGAAATGGAATAATTTTGTTTTTTTACATATTCAGCGATCCAATCCGGGATTTTATTATCATAGATCCTTGCCGATTCAAACAGGATTCCTTTCTTTTCAATACTTTTAAAGAGACTTTTCCGGCGGTCGATCTTTTCATACTTGTAGCATAGTACCAGCAGGGTCGATTCCATCAGATTGAGAATATAGGGTTCCAACTCTTCGATCTTGTCCAGGTTCTGTGCTTCTTTGACAAGGATAACCTGATAGTTCGACATCATCGGGAACCTCCGGGCATAACTTGTTATCGTTGGTATATCAGTGTCTTTCCCATAAATGATGGTCTGGTTGAACTCCTTTTCAATTTCGTTCAGAACGTTTTCTTCAATATAATCTGAAATCACATCTATAAAATAGGATTCTTCCCCATAGAGAAAGTATACCGGGGAATATATCTTATTCTTTAGATCAAGGAGAATATTTTCGAAACTGACCGAGTTTTTAGGAACCGCCATGGGTTTCAGGATTAATCGAACCTAAGATGCTTAACCGTCAATCCCTGGCTGATCAGGTGGTTTAATGATTCGATCCCGATCTTCAGGTGTTCATCGGTATATTTCTCGGAAACCAGTTTATCGCTGGCTTGTGTTTTAATGCCCGTTGCAACCATGGGTTGATCGGAAACAAGTAATATCGCCCCGGTGGGGATGCTATTGGCAAAACCAACGCTGAAAATCGTTGCCGTTTCCATATCGATGGCCATCGCCCGGGTCTTTCGCAAAATGGCTTTGAACGTTTCATCGTATTCCCAAACCCTGCGGTTGGTGGTATATACTGTGCCTGTCCAGTAGTTGCGATTGTGTTCGACGATGGTGGTCGATACCACTTTCTGAAGGTTGAATGCAGGCAAAGCAGGTACCCTTTCCGGAAAATAATCATCCGAAGTACCTTCCCCGCGGATCGCTGCGATGGGAAGAATAAGATCGCCCAGCTTGTTTTTCTTTTTCAGCCCGCCGCATTTTCCCAGGAAAAGACAGGCCTTGGGTTTGACAGCGCCCAGGAGATCCATGATGGTAGCTGCATTCGGGCTGCCCATACCGAAATTGATCAGGGTGATACGACCGGCAGTGGCGCTGGGCATGGCTTTATCAGCACCTTTTATAATCGTTTTCTGCCATTTTGCAAACAGTTCGATGTAGCGGGGAAAATTGGTCAGAATAATATAATCCCCGTAATCTTTCAGGGCAGTCCCGGTATATCGTGGTAACCAGTCGTCAACAATTTCTTTCTTTGTCTTCATGCATCACAATTTAGTATGACTCTCTTTTGGCATGTGGGTTACTTAAGGCAAAGGTAACTATTTTGTCGTATTTTTATGTATGTTTGTAATTCAGCAATCTGAATGCAGATACTAAATTTACCAGGTACGACATTCCGGACCCGAAACAAAGGGGAGAAACTGGAGATTTTCGACAGTGTAAGGAAGAAATTTGTAGCCCTTACCCCGGAAGAATGGGTACGGCAACATTTCATTCATTATCTCACCGATCACCGGAATGTACCGCGTTCCTTGATAGCCGTGGAGGTTTCTCTTCATTATAACCGGTTAATGAAAAGGAGCGACATCGTGGTATATGGGAAGAATGGAGCGCCCTGCCTGATTGTTGAATGTAAAGCCCCGGAAGTAAAGGTTACGCAAGCAGTCTTCGACCAGGTGGCAATGTATAACATGGCACTGAAAGTGCCCTACCTGGCGGTCACGAACGGAATGATGCATTTTGCCTGCTACATTGATCATGAATCTGGGGAGATCATATTTTTGAAGGAGATTCCTGAATATGAACAAATGGTGAAAATTCGTCACGCATGACGCGTAACGCATAACGGGAAATTCATAATTCATAATTCTTAATTCATAATTTAATTATGGAACTCATCAACGCAATACCCAAAGACCTGATCACTTTTTTGCTGGTTGCGGTATTCTCATTATTGATTGGGTTGTCACAAAAGCTTTTGCACAGCCATGAGCAATTACCGGAACATACCTTCGGGACTGACCGGACCTTCACCTTCATCGGCATTCTTGGCTTCATTTTGTTCCGCATCTTGCCTGGCAACCCGGCTTTGTTCATGGGAGGAGGATTGGTACTGGCCGTGTTCCTGGGAATAAATTATACATTTAATATTCACCAGCATAAGGATCATGGCATGACTACGATTGTCATCGCCCTGATCACTTATTGCATCGGCCCGCTCCTGCTTACCCAGCCCACATGGCTGGTTCTGCTGATTATTGTCACGGTCTTGATCCTGACCGAATTGAAAGAATCTTTCACACAAATTTCCCAGAAGTTTGACAAGGGAGAATTCCTTACTTTGGGTAAATTCCTGATCATCGCCGGAGTCATTCTTCCCATTGTTCCCAATGAACCCATTTTCCGCGACCTGGGACTGACACCTTACAAGATCTGGCTGGCAGTGGTCGTGGTTTCTTCCATTTCCTATTTGAGTTATTTGCTGAAAAAGTTTGTCTTCAAGCAGGGAAGCATTATCCTGGCAGGCATCCTGGGTGGATTATACAGCAGTACCGCAACGACCATCATCCTTGCACGAAAGATCCGGAAAGATCCTGAATCCCGGAATCAGTATGTTGCAGCCATCATTTTCGCTACGGCTATGATGTACCTCCGGATCCTGGTGCTGATACTGATCTTTAATTCCGAACTTTTTCAGCGGATTTACCTTTATTTTCTCATCCTTTTCGTAGTTACTTCGATCGCGGGCCTGGTGATCCTGCTCCATCACAATAAAGAGTACTCTACCCTGAACCCGGAACTGGCCGTTGATCAAAACCCACTTGAATTCAAGGTAGCGATCCTGTTTGCAATTTTATTCGTGGCATTCACATTTATCACCTGGTTCGTTGTGGACCGTTTCGGCCGTTCCGGCTTAAATGTCCTTTCCTTCCTGGTGGGACTTACCGATATCGATCCTTTCCTGATCAACCTCTTCCAGGGGAAATCCCGTATTGCGATGGATGCGATTGCTGTTGCAACATTACAGGCCGTTGCCAGCAATAATATTCTGAAGATGATCTATGCCTGCTTTTTTTCCACAAAAAAATCAAGGATATATCTTATCAGCGGTTTCTCGGTCATCATTATACTGAATCTCGTTTTTGTCTGGATCTTATAAATAGAAAGCATGGCAGAACTATTACATCCCATCTTGAATAAATTCGATGAATCTTTTAACGTGAAGGATTCATTGAAGTATAATCTCACATTTGAAATGGGGGATAAAACATTCGGATATAGTATACGGGATGTTGAAAAGAATAAATTTATTGCGCTCGGGTATTTCCGGAATTCCCTGGCTGATATGGTAAATTCCTTTTCCTGGTTGTGCGGGCAGTTTCATTCTGTAAAAGGGATTATCGGAAATTCCCGGTTTACCTTGATTCCGGAAACGCTTTTCCTGGAAAGTGAAAAGGAAAGCTATTTCAATTTTCTTCATGAACAGGAAACAGGTGAAGCTGTGTTTTTTGACCGGCTCGAGCACCTGGGAATTTGTACGGTTTATAGTATCTCCGGTCATTGCAGGAAGGAGATGGAAAGGATTTTCTCGAAGGTAACGCTCTGCCATATCACCAGCGTTCTCATCGGTAATATCTGGATGAACGTCAAGAATATAGCCGGCCGCAAAGTTTTTCTGAATCTGCGTGAAGGGCAATTCGACCTGCTCGTCTTTGAAGGGAAACAACTGAAATACTGCAATGCGTTTCATTTCGTTACGGTCGAAGATATTACCTATTATGTGATCTTCGTATTTGAGCAACTGAACCTGAATCCCGAAGAAATAAGCCTGGCTCTTCTCGGGAATGTGGATAAATTCTCGCCTGTTTTTGATCTTTTATTCAGGTATATCCGGAATATTGAATTTGTAAGCAGGAATGAAGGTTTCAACTACAGCTATATATTCAACGATATTCCCGGCCACTTTTACTACACGCTCTTAAATCCATATTCATGCGGATCATAACAGGCAAATTCAGGGGAAAACAGATTCATCCGCCCGTAAAACTGCCGGTGCGTCCTACTACCGATTTTGCGAAGGAAAGTCTTTTCAATATTCTGAACAACATCCTTGACATAGAAGGCTTGCATGTGCTCGATCTCTTTGCAGGAACAGGAAGTATTTCTTATGAGTTTTTTTCAAGAGGAAGTGAAATGGTAACGGCAATTGATATCGATACACACTGTGTTGCCTTCATCAATAAAACGGCTTTATCGATGAATGCGGAAAACCTGGAAGCCGTCAGGGAGGATGTTTTTCAGTTTCTCAAGTATCCATTCGGGGAGTATGACCTTGTTTATGCCGATCCGCCTTATGACATGGCAGGCATAGATCTGCTCCCTGATCTTGTTCTCAACAACCGGATCCTGAAAGGGGAAGGGTTGTTTATCCTTGAACATTCGAGGGATCATGATTTTTCGCAGCATCCGGGTTTTAACCAGCACCGGAAATACGGGAATGTGAATTTCAGTTTTTTCAGGAAAGGTTGATAATGGCCTGATAGCGTCAAAAAAAGCCGTCCCGGAAAATCAGGACGGCTTTTACTTTTAGTGTTCCACTGAATTATTATTTAGCTACATCCCACCATACACGTTGCCACATGTCAACATTAGCAGGGGTATTGGTATTGTAACTCTTTTCTCCCAATGAATAAGGGAATCTGCGTGGAATTACATTTTGTACTGCTGGTGTTGTGGGATTGGCCACCAGTCCTATTAAATTATTGGTTCTTCTCCAGTCGTTGAAAGTTTCAGCCTGGTTATAAAGAGCAATATATTTCTGCGTCATGATCTCCTTGTAAAGCGGCGTGTCGACACTTACCGTATCCAGGTAAGCGCTGTATGCTGCAATGTAAGGTGCGCTAAAGACGCCCCATTTGTTCAATGAAGCGGTAACGCCATTCACAAGATCAGCTTTCACCTGAGGATCTGCATGATTGGCGTGGTACTCGCATTCAGCTTTGATAAAGAGACATTCGGCATAAGTAAGAAAGAATATGGGAGAGTTCGGTGAGGCAACACCGGCTCCGGGCAACGAGGCATTTTCACCTGTCGATCCCCAGTCTGCACCCACCCAAGGAGTAACGGTATCAGCTGTCATTGTAGCATAGGGAGCCCTTCTTGGATCAAACCTCAGGTTCAGCATATCGATAAAGGTTTTATGCATGGCGATATCACCTCTTTGATCCATAAACTGGAACAAAGGATTCTGTTCACCTACACTCGAGAAAAATGCAAACTGCATGTCATCATCATTGCTGGCAAGTGCTCCATCATTAATTAACGCGAGGGCATTAGCCCAGGCAGCAGGGTCCGTTTTACATAAATGCAATGTATATCTCGCTTTCATTCCATAGGCTGCTTTAAGCCATGCGGCACCCTGTGCGGCAGGATCTCCATCTCCATTTGGATAGATCAGGTCGCCACTTTCATAAACAAGCGGTGTGGAAGAAAAACTTGCAATGGCGGTATCGAGCAAAGCAAGAATCTTTGGATAGATATCCTGTTGTTTATCGAAGGGCGTATTTAATTGTGCCAACCCCTGGAATGCCTGGGAATAAGGAACATCACCCCAGATATCTGTTACGAATCCAATTGATTCTGCCAACAGAACATCGGCAATTCCCAGGTTCATTTTATCCTTAGCTGCTGTGGCCTTAGATTTTACTATAAGGAGGTTCTCCATGATGCCGGCATAGGCGGTATTCCATACATTGTCAACATCGCCATCATGCCAGATGTAATTGGATTCGCCCTGTGACTGACGGGCAACGCCCTGGAAGTATTGCACCCATTGTGAGGTAACACGGGAATAATCGTTACCTCCAATCAGCGTATAAGCCATATTGGCTTCAATGGCCGGAACCAGCGAACTCATCGGAACGTCTTTAGGAGCGTCCGGGTTCACGTTGATCCCTGTATCGATCCATTTCTTACAGGAACCGAAGACCAGAGCCACGAGGAGTAAAACTCCAATGAATCTAAATGTTATATTTTTCATAGTTGTTTGATTTTTTGTTATAATATTTTTTTGGTCCTGATTAAAATGATAAGTTTAAGCCAAGAGTGTAGCTCCTCGTTCCGGGCATATTAAAGTAATCTATACCCTGGGCATTATCAGAACCTGCAAGGCTGGTTTCGGGATCAACACCCTTATAGTGATCAAACACCAATAAGTTTGTGCCGGAGAAGTAGATGCTCAACTGACGGATAAAGGTCTTCTTTAAGAATCTTGAAAGATTATAGGTAAGGGTAACAGTCCTTAGTCTTACCCATCCGGCATCTTCAATATAAGGTGCAGTAGCGCCGACAAATCCGCTTCCGGCTGCCTGGTACCAATCCTGTGTCAGGGGAACACTCATGGTGTTTGCTTTTCCTGTGGAATTCCCATTGGCATCTGTCATAACTCCGGAAAATACAACATATTCACCCCTGTTCAGGGTTCCGGCTGAGACCCCGAAGTAATCCATGGCTCCGCGGGTGCCATCCCACATCTTTCCGCCATGTTTGATGTCAACCAGGAAATAGAGGCTCAGATCTTTCCAGCGAAGGTTGCTGCTGATTCCCGCTGTCCATTTCGGATCCACGTTGCCAAGCGCAGACTCATTTTGCGACTCTATCGGATAACCATCAGTGCCGATCAGCACGTTTCCGTTTTTATCGCGTTCCCAGTCATATCCGTAAATAGTACGGTAGGGCTGTCCTACGACAGCATCAATTTCAGAGCCGGTGAACCCCCCAAGATAAAGACGGTTTATTCCCGGAGCAAGTGCAAGCACCTTGTTATCGATCTTGGACCAGTTTGCAGTGATGTCCCATTCCCAATTCTTGGATTTTATCGGAACAAGATCAAGTGTCACCTCATGTCCTGTTGTTCTGATAGAACCTGCGTTCAGCATTACGGAAGTATAACCTGTAGTGGCTGCGATCGGAACCTGGAGGATATCATCAGTCGTTTTATTGTTGAAATAGGTATATGAAATACCAACCCGGTTCTGGATAAATTTAAGGTCAATACCGGTTTCAAAATTACCAGTTTTTTCTGGTTTTAATTGATTGTTACCCAAAACACTGCTATTCAAATACCCATTGGTACTGTTATAAGGCCAGGTCAACCCGGTAGTCCATCCGTCTAAGATATAGGGAGCTGTAAAGGGGGTTTGCGTACTGTAAACAGGTGCATCCTTGGCCGTGACGGCATAGGAAACACGGACTTTCCCATAAGGGAGGACTTTGTTATCTTTCAAACCTGGTAATTGAGTAAAAATCCATCCAGCACCTATTGAAGGATAGAAAAAGGAATTTTTCCCCTCTGGTAAGGTTGTTGACCAGTCATTTCTGGCGGTTCCGGTTAAATAAAGCATGTTTTTCCATGAGAGTGTCAGATCTCCAAATATCCCCGCTCCCTTACGGTTATTAGTTACCTCCTGGGAAGCAATACTTGTGGTATTGTTGAGGTCATAATAGTTGGGAATTACCAGCCCTAATGCCTGGGAATTCAGCGATGTAAAATATTGTTGTGTCATATTCTGTCCCAGGATGAAGTGGACATTGAAATCCTTTGCAAAATTCTTGTCAATGGTCATCAGAAGGTCAGAATTGAAATTTTTACTTAATTCTTCTCCTCTTTTTGCCCAACCGGCCGGTTGAGTCGACGAGCCTACGCCAAGGTTATCAACTATTTTCCGTCCATACCAGTCCATACCTATACGGTAGGTAAAAGAAAGCCATTTGTTTGCAAGATAATCCACCTGTGCCGAACCGATCAAACGGTTTACAGCGTCCTTGTAAGTATCTTCATTTGCAGTCCAGTATGGATTGTCATAATAAATCCCATGGCGGTAACTTCTTTCGTATCCTGCACTGGGTAATGTTGAGCCGTCTGGTAATAAATAGTTTGAAGGGAAAATATAACCGGCTGAATTGTCGAAAGTCGGTGGCGTTCTCAATAGTCCGAGCATTATCCCGGAAGTATTATTCCCCTGCTGTATACGGTTAGCGGCCGTGATGATGTAATTTGCCGTACCGGACACTTTCCAATGATCAGAAAGTTTTGTATCGCCGGATAACTTGAATGTGTTCCTGCGCATGGTATTATTGGGAACAATTCCTTTCGTCTGGTTATCTGAGAAACTGAAATAGAAGGTGGAAATATCGCTTCCCCCGCTCAGGGCAAGAGAATTGTCTGTTGTCACTCCGGTCTGGAAGAAATCGTAAGGGCTATAGGTTTTTATTGAACCGTCTTTACCTGTTTTATTGCTGACAATCCTGCCGTCAACGTCGAAATCTCTCCATTTATAAGAGCTCCAGTCGGATTTGTTATAGGCGCAGGAATCTAATTTTGGGCCCCAGCTGAATTTGTTACCGGAAATCCAGTTACCATATGAACCTTGTCCGAATGCATCTTGCCGGGCAGGGAGTTGACTGACAACGTCAAATTTAACAGAAGTGTTGAAATTCACTGATACTTTTTTACCGGTAGTTGCTTTCCCTTTCTTTGTGGTAATAATAACGGCGCCTGATGCAGCACGCAAACCATAAAGTGCGGTTGCTGCCCCGCCCTTCAAAACACTGACGGATTCAATATCGTCAGGGTTAATGTCAATGGCGCGATTGGATAAACCAACACCATCAAAAGCACCCGCGGAAGCACTTTCGACTGAGCCACCAGTTTCAGCCCCTGCTATAGGAACACCATCTACTATAAAGAGAGGCTGGTTGTTTCCTGTTAAAGATGTAACCCCACGAATCTGGATATAGGATGCGGCTCCTGCAACTCCTGATGAACTGACAACCTGCACGTCGGAAACCTTGCCTTGCAAGCTGTTAATCATATCTGTTTGTGCAGCTTTCCCGATATCTTCCGAAGAAACATTTTGCACCGAATAGCTCAGCGCTTTTGTCTCCCGTGGAATACCGATGGCAGTTACCACGATCTCATCCATATTCATGACATCGGGCTCCAATACAACATCCAACGTCATAGATTCCCCAATCTTGACTTCCTTCGTTTTCATCCCTACATAGGAGAAGGTCAGCAGATCGTATTTAACAGGAAGAGTCAATACATATTTCCCGTCAATATTTGTTGTGGTACCAATGGTGGTACTTTTAACAACAATGGTCACCCCGGGAATAGGGGATTTGTCATCCGATGATGTGACAACACCGGATATGACCCGTGTTTGTGCAAGTACTCCTTGCAGTCCTGCCATTAGAAGTAAAGCAAGGACAATGGTAAATTTTCTCATAATGGATGTTTTTGGTTAGTAAAAATGTTAATAATCATTGGAATATTAATAAGTTAAGCCGGATTACACCTGATCATGTCATCCAGTATAATGTATATATTGAGATGTTGTCCTACTGTTTTCTTCATATCCAATGCAATTTTAAGAAATAAAATCCTTAAATGTCAAACAAATTTAATAAAATGTTAAAAAAAAGTTAACAATAATGATATTTGATAAAATGAAAATTTTTAACCTGTTTAAAATTAATGAATTGCGAAATTTTCGCAAGTAAGTAAAAAAGTGAGGACGTGTTAAGTTTTAAGTGTTAAGGAAGAAAGTGGGAAGTGAAGATCTGAGGATCTGAGGGGAATGTATTTATCCCCGTTATTTCAGTTTTTTATAAAATAACCCGAATGCAAAGATAAGACCGATATAAAAGGCCGTGGTAAGAGGCGAAATTTGGGTTGCTAACAATTGATACGCAGCAATTATCAGTGATGATATACTAAACAGGATATAACCAGACTTTTTCATATTCCAGATGAGAATGATACCGGCCAGTGACAAAGTATGCAGGAGGAATCCCCCGAGGATATAAAAAAACACAGAAATTCGTGCAGGTGGATTTTCGGGTGCATACCTGAGCACCATATCGGCAATGGAACCTGAATAAAGCAATGCAAAAAGAAAAAGAACGGAGATCAGGCCAAAGAAGACGAAAGAAAACAAACAAAGAACAGTTAGCAAAAAAGACCGTTTAGCTGCTTCTTCCTGTGTATTTCCGGGTGTCGTGCTTATCTCTTCCATCTTCAGGACATCTTTTTCAGGTTAGAACTATACAGCAGCACAAATACTCCGGATAAAAGGATACTGAAGAAATCCGGACTCGGGAGCCGGAAAAAATACATGGGAGCCAAAATCACCAGTATCTGGGAAACGGTATAAATATGGAATCCCAACTTCCGCAGTTGCCACATCATTATCGCTCCTGCAATGGCCAGAGCATTGATCGACGCAGTGGCTGCGAAATAGATAGGTTTGGCATCCAGGAATAAATCCATACCCGGCAACTTGAATGTTTTCACCAATTCTGCTGCAAATTTCATGGATGCATCGAAGAATATAAAAACCATCAGGTTCGAAAAAGCACCCAGGCCGCTATATATAAAGGTAAGAATGCAGAGTATAGTTAGCAGGTTCGGACGTTTTTTCTTGGACTCCGTGGACGGCAGCATTTGTTGTTCTTCCATTTAGCTTTTGATTAATTCAAAAGGTTTATTCAAGGCTTCCGACGACTTTCTCAACTTCATCAAGGATCTCACAGGATTTAACTAAGGATTTCATGGCATTATGGTCGGGATATAATGGGCGGTCAACATCCAGGAATGCAACATGTTTCCGTATTACTTCCTTTGCTTTGTTGACGCCGGCGCCGAACTTATAATCCCTGAAATCAAGGGCCTGTGCGGCTGCCATGAATTCGATGCCAAGGATACCATAAGCATTGTCGAGGATCTGGAAATTCTTCAGGGCCGTATTCATCCCCATTGAAACAAAATCTTCCTGGTCTGCTGCAGCGGGAATAGACTGTATCGAAGCCGGGGCCGAAAGGATACGCTGTTCAACAATTTGCATATCGGCTGTATACTGGCTCAACATCATTCCGCTGAACATGCCGGCGCCTTTTGTCAGGAATGCAGGTAAACCCACACTGAGCGCGGGATTGTTCAGGCGGTTCATTCTCCTTTCCGACATCACGCTGACCATGGTAACGACCATTCCTGCCATGTCCATAGGAACCGATACCGGAGAGCCCTGGAAATTTGCCCCAGAAAGCTGCAGGTTTTCTTCCGGGAAGAAAACCGGGTTATCCCCAACCCCGTTTAGTTCGATCTCAACCTGCGAACGGGCATAGGCAAGCGCATCATGAGCGGCGCCGATAACCTGTGGTGTCGAACGCATCGAATAGGCATCCTGGACTTTGCATTTTACTTTTCCTTCAGCAAGGTCGCCGCCTTTCACACATTTCAGGATAGCTGCAGCACTCCGGATGGCTCCTTTAAAGCCCCTCACCTCATGCAGTTTCGGCAGATAAGGCCGCATGTTGGCTTTCATGGCTTCCAGCGACATCGAAGCTGCAATTTCTGCCTGTTTCAACCAGTTATTGGCATCATAAAGAAAAAGAGCGCTCATGGCTGTCAAAACATTCGAGCCATTGATTGTGGCCAGCCCGTCACGTGCCATCAATCCCGGAATGGGAATTCCGGCTCTTTCAAGCGCTTCTTTCCCCGTGTATAACATACCTTCGTAATAGGCATGGCCTTCTCCCATCATCAGCAGTGCAATCTGCGACATCGGCGCAAGGTCGCCGCAGGCCCCCACCGATCCTTTCTGACAAACAAAAGGTGTAACACCCTTGTTGAGCATGTCAACCAGCGTTTGTGTGATCTCCAACCGTGAGCCTGAATTTCCGTGTGCATGTACATTGATACGCCCAAGCATGGCACCGCGTACCCAATCAATGGGCATCGAATCGCCTATACCTGCTGCATGGTTATAAATCAGATATTTCTGAAAATCTTTTACCTGGTCATCATTCAGGACAACTTCCGAGAATTCACCGATACCGGTATTCACCCCGTACATGATTTCATGGGCTTCAATTTTCCTTTCCAGCATGGCACGGCAGACAAGTATCCGTTCAATAGCCTTCTTGTCCAGTTCTACTTTTTCATTCTGGCGGGCAACGCGGACAACGTCATCTATAGTCAACCCTGCACCTTTAATAACAAGAGTCATTTTTCTGTAAGTATTAAGTATTAAGTTTTAAGTTTGAAGTATTTTTTATTTCGTCACACGTCACGCGTTACGCGTTACGCGTTACGCGATTTTCTCCTTTACTTGTTCCAATGTCATCAACTCCTGTTCTCCAGTCTGCATATCTTTCAAGGTAATTCTATTCTCCTTCATTTCATTTTCACCAACCAGCACAACAAAAGGAATATTTTTACGATTGGCATAATCCAGTTGCTTCTTCAATTTGGCAGTTTCGGGAAATATTTCAGCAGGAATGCCTGATTCCCGGAGGCCGGATAGAAGGTGAAGGCAATATTTTTCTTCTTCTGCCCCGAAATTCACGAAAAGGACTTTTGTAGTGGCCCCGATCATCTCAGGAAAAAGGTTCAGCTCATTCATCACATCATAGATCCGGTCGGCGCCGAAAGAGATCCCGACACCGGAAACACCTTTAAGGCCAAAGATCCCGGCAAGGTCATCATAACGGCCACCCCCGCAAATGCTCCCCATGAGAACATCGGCTGCTTTCACTTCAATAATGGTCCCGGTATAATAATTTAACCCACGGGCAAGTGAAACATCCAATTCAACAGAACCGGATAGATGAAGGTCATTGAGATAAGCCACTATTTTTTCTATTTCATCGATTCCTGCTAAACCTACTGAGGAAGAATTAAAATTGACTTTTAAGAAGGGAAGAATGACAGCAAAATCCTTTTCAGCAGCAAAAGTCAGGAATGGCGCAAGGGAATTGATCGAAGCATCTGCAAATCCTTTCTCGCGGAGCTCGGTAATGACGAAGTCCATATGGGTTTTCTCCATTTTGTCAAGAGAAATGGTAAGATCAGTCACCCGGCTAGGTTCTCCGATCACCTCTGCAATTCCGGAAAGGATCTTCCGGTTGTTCAGTTTAACAATATAGTTCAGTCCCAGGCTGGTGAATACTTTATCAACTATCTGTATCAATTCCACTTCATTCAGTAGGGAATCACTGCCGATCACATCTACATCGCACTGGAAGAATTCCCTGTATCGTCCTTTCTGGGGTCGGTCGGCGCGCCAGACAGGCTGGATCTGGTATCGCTTGAAAGGGAAAGTGATCTCGTTCTGATGCTGTACTACATATCGTGCAAAAGGAACAGTCAAATCATAACGTAGCCCTTTTTCAGTAATAAAAGGTAAAAGTGTCCTATAATCAGGTTGCTCCTCATTCCGACTTCCGACCTCTGACCTCTGACCTCCATTCTCCATTCTCCATCCTCGATTCTCCAGGAAATCACCCGAATTCAGAATCTTGAAAAGCAATTTATCGCCTTCTTCGCCGTATTTTCCCAACAGGGTGGAAAGATTTTCCATGGCCGGTGTTTCGATGGGCTGGTAACCGAAAAGCTGGAATACTTTGCGGATGGTGTCGAAAATATAGTTCCTCCTCACCATTTCAAGCGGGGAGAAATCACGGGTGCCTTTGGGAATGGAAGGTTTCTGGAGTGACATTCCGGAAAATTTGTACAAATATAATAATAATCGGGGAATCCAAAGGCCTGTCAAAAGCCATGCAAATGCCCGTTAATCCGTCAATCTGCTTTCAATTTCTTGTAGCGGATCCGTGTCGGGGTTTCGTCGCCCAGCCTTTTCTTCCGGTTTTCTTCGTATTCAGAATAACCGCCTTCGAAGAAAAAAACCTGCGAATTTCCTTCAAATGCCAGGATATGGGTCGCGACACGGTCGAGAAACCAACGGTCGTGGGAGATGATCACTGCACACCCTGCAAAATTTTCAAGTCCTTCTTCCAGTGCCCGTAAGGTATTCACATCAATGTCGTTGGTGGGTTCATCGAGCAGGAGTACGTTTGCTTCTTCTTTCAGTGTCAGGGCGAGATGCAACCGGTTACGCTCGCCTCCGGAAAGTACACCACATTTCTTTTCCTGGTCTGCCCCGGTGAAATTAAACCGCGCCACATAGGCCCTTGCATTCATCGACCGGCCCCCCAACTGAATGATCTCGCTGTTATTTGAGATGACCTGAAAGACAGTTTTGTCAGGATCAATGGCGGCATGGCTTTGGTCTACATACCCGATCTTTACAGAATCGCCGATGTCAAAGGTACCGGTGTTCGGTTTTTCAGAACCGATGATCAGCCGGAACAAGGTCGTTTTCCCGGCGCCGTTGGGACCGATCACTCCTACGATCCCTGCAGGAGGAAGCGAAAATTCCAGGTTTTCGAAAAGCAGTTTATCCCCGAAGGATTTTGCAACGGCAGAGGTATCGATCACTTTATTCCCTAACCTTGGACCATTGGGAATATAGAGTTCCAGCCTTTCTTCCTTTTGTTTAACATCTTCATTCAACAGGCGTTCATAGGCTGCCAATCTCGCTTTTCCTTTTGCCTGACGGGCTTTCGGCGACATCCTCACCCATTCGAGTTCCCTTTCCAGGGTCTTCCTGCGCTTGCTTTCCGATTTCTCTTCCATGGCAAGGCGGTTTGATTTCTGTTCCAGCCAGGATGAATAATTTCCCTGCCAGGGAATGCCTTCGCCACGGTCCAATTCCAGGATCCAACCGGCAACATTGTCAAGAAAATAACGGTCATGGGTGATCGCGATTACGGTTCCTTTGTATTGCTTAAGATGCTGTTCAAGCCACTGTACCGATTCGGCATCCAGGTGGTTGGTCGGCTCATCCAGCAATAGGATATCAGGTTCCCTGAGCAGGAGACGACATAAGGCAACCCGCCTTTTTTCTCCTCCCGACAATACATTTATTGGTCGGTCACCTTCGGGGCACCGCAGGGCATCCATCGCCCGCTGCAGGCGGCTGTCAAGATCCCACGCATTGTGATGATCGAGCAGCTCGGTCAATTCTCCCTGTCGCTGGATCAGCTTATCCATCTCCGCATCCGAAAGAGGATCTCCAAACCGGGCATTCACCTGTTCATATTCCTCCAGGAGATTGACCACCTCCTGAACGCCTTCCTTAACGATTTCCAGCACAGTTTTGGTTTCGTCAACCAGCGGTTCCTGTTCCAGCAAGCCGATGCTGTATCCCGGAGAATAAACCACATCACCCTGGAAGGATTTCTCTATACCCGCAATGATCTTCAGCAAGGTTGATTTCCCGGAACCGTTCAGGCCTATTATGCCAATCTTGGCCCCGTAAAAAAAGGAGAGGTAGATATCTTTTAATACCTGTTTATGAGGAGGAAATGTCTTGCTGACATTCACCATCGAAAATATGATCTTTTTGTCGTCGGCCATGATTATCTTAAAATGAAGAATGAAGAATGAAAAATGAAGAATGAAAAATAGATTTGAGATATGAGATGTGGGATCCGGGTCACTTATTATTAAAACAATCTTTCGATTTTCTCTGTCTCCGCTTCCCAGCTAAAGTTACTGAGAATGTATTTATAACCTGCATAGGCGATCTGAGTGGCTTTTTCAGGATTGTCAAGGAGAAATAGAATATGGCGGGCATATGCTTCAGGAGTGTCGGCAATCAGGATCTCTTTATTTTCCTCTGCCTGGAGGGCTTGGTTGGCTAAGGGGGAGGTGATGCATGGGATCTGCATGGCCATGGCTTCCAGTAACTTATTTTGCAAGCCGGTTCCGATCTGCATCGGAGCAATGAAAATCTTCGCCATGGCGTAACATTCGCGCATATCGGGAACCCATCCGCTGACTTCAATGTTTTCGGATTTTAATACCGAGACCTGAAGGTTAGGACTGGCACCGGCGATCAGGATCCGGATGCCGGGTTTCCGCGACTGAACAAGGGGAAAGATTTTATGTGCCAGGAATTCCGCTGCATTGATGTTCGGAGGATATCCCATATTTCCTGTAAATACCAGATCGTATTTCTTCAAACGGTTTATAGGCATGAAGAATGTAGTGTCGACCCCATTTCGGGCTACCACGATTTTTTCCCTTTCGGGATGAGGGATCAGGTCACGGTCAGGAATGGAGATGATGACTTTGTTATCGAACATTCCGAAGACATCATGTTCATATCGGAGCAACCGTCGGTATTCCATCCTCATGAATGGTTTCATATAAAAGGGTGCGGTAGCCAACCGGCGTTCCACATTCTTCGAAAAAACATCCTGGTAATCCAGGGTTTTCGGGATGGGAATCCCCTTAACATATTCGGCAACCCGGATCAACTGGCAGAAAATATGATCGGGTTTATGCTTGTCGATCAGCGAACGAATAATCCCGTTAATTCTTTTATTATAAAAATAGCCTACCTGTAAAGGTTTATCAGAGAAAAGGGTCTGTACCAGGTGAAGATAAATGGAAGCCTTGGATATGTTAATGATGTAAACATGCTTTGCATAGGTCGAAAGCACTTTTTCGGCATCTTCATGAAGAACGGAGTCGTTGAGCGCGCATAAAATGACCTCATGCTTTCGTGAAAGTTGTTTTAACTGATTGAATGCCCTTAGCTTATCTCCTTTTTCAGTGGGATAGGGTACGCGCGGTAGTAGAAAAAATAGTTTCATGAAGTGAACTTGGAAGAGCAAAAATAAATAAATCCCGGATCATTCCCTGATTTTTTGATAAAACCCGATCAGTTTTGAAATGATCAGATCGCGGTTATACTCTGCCAATATAAGATCCCTGGCATTCCTGCCAACTGTTTCAGCCAGGACCTTATTTTCAATGCAGGCCGAAATGCAGCGGACGAATTCTTCAGGGGTGTCGGCGATAAAAATATCCTGGCCGCGGGTATATCGGATTCCTTCAGCACCCACGGTTGTGGAAATGATCGGTTTCCCGGTTGCCATTCCTTCGATGATCTTGATCCGGATCCCGCTTCCTGAAAACAACGGTACGATCAGGATAGCTTTGGAGCGCATAAATGCCATGGCATCTTCCACCTCTCCCACAACCTCGACATTTGGAAACCGTTTTTTTCTGAGCCATCCAGGAATGTGCCGGCCTGCAAGGTAATAATGCAATCCGGGATATTTACGATGGATCTCCGGCCAGACCTGTTCCAGAAACCAAAAGATCCCTTCCAGGTTGGGGATCCAGTCCATCGCTCCGATTGAAAAAAGGGAAGGAAATTCAGGGTTATCATTCGTTTCCGGAAATTGCTCCGGGTCAATTCCAAATGGGATCGCAATAACAGGAATCCTTCTTCCGTCTTCCGGTTGCAGGCATCCTGCAGAACGGAAGAACACTGCATCCTGCTCGGTTATGGCTGCAATGCCATCAAACTGGAGAATCGTGGAGCATTCGTATTTTTTCAGTTTCCTTACCAGGTATTGCAGGTACACGCGTTTCACCGGATTTTTTGTGCTAGCCGCTATACGCTGCCAGATAAGGTGTTCGATGTTATGCGCACGCAACACTATCCGTGCGTCGGAATACTTCCTTACTACATGGGCATAAGGACTCATGTAAAGCATTTCAAATTGGACGATGTCAAACTTTTCGGCTTTCAGGATCCGGATCAATGTGTTTTCCAGGTTACGGGAGATGAACCGTTCAACGTGGTAAGATCGGCTGGTGAAAAGGTTCCGGAAGGCGGCCAACGGTTTAATGCTCAGATCGACATTGACCAGTTCAATGCCTGTTTTATTTCGGTATTCTTCCGGGATCGAGCATATATCAATGAAATATTTATTGGAATTGACGGCCAGTACTTTTACACTATGCCCCGCCCGGATGAGTCCTTCAATGATCATGCTCATGGCGATGGGACCGCCTTCCCTAGCCGGATAGGGAGATTTATTACAAAGAAGAAGGATCTTCATGCATACTTCTTTTTTGCTGATGACTTTAAATTCATAAAAAACTTGATCCACGCATCTACATCGAGCAACGAAGCGTCTATGGTTGCCTTGTAGGTCAGAAAAACCCCGATTGGCAAAAGAACCAACGGTGCGATCCACATCCCCTGGTAAGCCGGCAAAACCCCTTCTATCGTATATTTTTCCCCGGTAATGGAAAGAATCCAGAAGAGAATGAAGAAGATGGTAGAGATGACTGCAGGAAGCCCCAGGCCTCCTTTCCGGATAATAGCCCCAAGCGGTGCGCCGATAAAAAAGAGCAAAAAGCAGGCGATTGAAAAGGTGAATTTCTTATGCATGGCTACCTGGTAACGATGAAGCGTTTTTTCTTTTTGGTAAAAATTTTCCGAGTTGGCTTTCAGGTTTTCACTGACACCAAAAGCGGCATTTTTGGCCGATTCGATAATCCTGCTGCGGTCGGCAGGGGTGAAACCTGCGAGCAGATCTTTCGGCAGCTTGTGGCCGGAAACATTATTAACGGGTTTTTTTAATGTGTCGGTGGCTGCAAGGAAATAATAATTGTGGATGAAAAGTTTTCCGAAATTTATCTGTCCTTCAAGGGTCTCTTTCTGAATTGAATCAATGGATTTTCTCAACTGGCCCGTGTTCAGCATCTCATAATTATTCTTAAAGAGCTTCTCATCCGTTCGGGTCAGCTGAAAAGTGGAAAGGTCGAATTGCTGATACTGTTCGCTGAACTTTGTATGCTGGAAGGGATGTGTAATGTTCGAATTCCTGAGATCTATTCGTTCTTCGTAATTCGTGCCATTGTATAACCGGAAGATCAGGAATCGTTTATCCGGCGTCAGCTCCATCTTTCCCCACTTTGCAACCGTGAGCGAAACATCACCCTGGTGTTTTGTATGGTCATAGATCATGACATCCCGGATGGTGTTTCCATCCGGATCTTTTTTTCCGACCCGGATCACATATCCGTCGATACCATAATAAAATGCACCTTCCTTTATGTTGAATGCAAGTTTCTTTTCACGAATATCAAATAAGAGGGAAAGGAATTTCAGGTTGGCCGTGGGCAGTATGACATTGGAAAAGTAAAATCCCACCAGGCTGATCAGGATCGAAACGACAATCAACGGTCTCATGATCCGGCTTAGGGATATCCCTGCCGACTTCATGGCCACAAGCTCATAATGTTCCCCCAGGTTCCCGAACATCATCAGCGACGATAACAGAATCGCAAGCGGCAAGGCATACGGCACGAAAGTAGAGGAGGCGAAAAACAAAAGTTTTGCAATAACATACCACTCCAGGCCTTTCCCCACAAGGTCGTCGATGTATTTCCAAAGGAACTGCATAAGCAGGATAAAGAGAGCAATAAAGAAGGTCATCACCAACGGCCCGAGGTAAGATTTAAGGATGAACCAATAAAGTTTTTTCATGGATATGCTGATGACCGTTACAAAAATAGCTATTCTTTTTAACGCTCTTCGAAATAATGTATTTTTGCGAAGAATTCTGTGGTTTCGACAAGCTCAACCACCAACTTGCTCCCTGAGCCTGTCGAAGGGAACATCTAATAAACATTCTATGCAAATCCTCGAAGTTAAAGACAAGAAAACCATCCGGGAGTTTTTAAAGGTGCCGAAAATCATTTATAAGGATGATCCTTTCTGGGTTTGCCCGCTCGATCGTGAGACTGAATCCATTTTTAATCCGAAGGAAAACAGTTTTTTTACCCATGGTGAGGCTGCACGATGGATACTGAAAGATGAACAAGGAAATCTGACAGGAAGGGTCGCTGCTTTCATTAATGAGAATAAGGCATTCATTTATCAACAACCCACCGGGGGGATGGGTTTTTTTGAATGCATCGACGATCATGAAGCCGCCTTCCTGCTATTTGATACTTGCCGCGACTGGCTAAAAGATAAGGGCATGCAGGCTATGGATGGACCGATCAATTTCGGGGAAAACGATGTGAACTGGGGTTTACTTGTAGAGGGGTTCATTCATCCCGGTTTAGGCATGAATTACAATCCTCCTTATTACCGCAACCTGTTTGAGTCGTATGGGTTCAAATTTTATTTCGAACAGGTATCCAACCATCTGGACTTTACAAAGCCTTTCCCGGAGCGTTTCTGGAAGATTGCCGATTGGGTAAGGAACAAAGAGGAATACCAGTTTCGCCATTTTACCTATAAAGATGCTGCAAAGTTCATTCGTGACCTGAAGGATATCTACGACATGGCCTGGGCTTTTCATGAGAATTTTACACCGATGGAAGAAAAACTGCTTCTGAAAACCATGGAGAAATCACGTTCCTTCCTCGAAGAAGAAATGATCTGGTTTGTGTATCACCAGGAGGACCCTGTTGCCTTCCTGATCATGTTCCCGGATGTGAATCAGATCCTGAAACACCTCAATGGCAAACTGCACTTGTGGAACCAATTGAAGTTTCTTTACCTGAAAAGCCGAAAAACCATGACACGGGCCAGAGTCGTCATTATGGGCGTAAAACCACGATACCAGCGTAACGGGCTTGAATCGGGAATTTTCTGGCATCTGAATGAGATCATGAAAAAAAAGCCGCAGTTTACCGAAGTGGAACTGTCATGGGTAGGCGATTTTAACCCAAAGATGCGGGCGCTCCATGAATCGGTCGGGGCGGTTTTTGCAAAGCGGCACATCACCTACCGCAAAATATTTTCGGACGATGTTGAATTTCATCGTTCCAAAATTATACCGATCGATACAAAAGAGAAGGCCTTAAATCAAGGTTAAGAACAGAAAAGTAAATTTTTCACAAACTTTTGCATAATAACATTAAATGTAGTAATTTTGTAAATCTGAAAATATTAAACTTATATTTGTACTCAAGAGTTTTAATTGTCAAACCTAAAAACAAAAACCATGAAAAGAATTTTTCTCTTTGCTTTAATGCTTACGTTCGCCGTTAGTTCCATGGCGCAACTTTCAAAGTATGCTCGAAAATATGAGCAGAGAATTCCCGCAACTGCGGTTGATATTCCCACGATGAATCCTTTGCAGCCCTCCAACACAACTGTCAATACAAAAGCTGTATTGGAAGATCAGCTGGGTACTACGCGTTATGACCTGCAAACCAATGAGGCATGCCAGAATCGATTTTATGTTTATCCTGACGGAACCATGGGAGGTACATGGACAATGGGCATGGTTGAAACAGCTTATGCTGACCGCGGTACCGGATATAACTATTTTGACGGTACATCTTGGGGATCAGCTCCTACTGTACGTCTTGAAGATCAGAGAAATGGTTGGCCTTCATACTGCCCCTGGAATGGCAATGGCGAGCTTGTTATCTCCCACACCACAGTCACAGGCGCCTTATTCTGGCTTATGAACACCCGTCCCGTAAAAGGAACCGGAACCTGGACCCAGACTCATGCTCCTGTTGCACCATCCGGCGTTGTCGGTGGTATGGCGTGGGGAAGAACCATCACCAGCGGTACCAATCATCGGAACATTCATGTACTAGGTTTGACACTTCCAACAGGTAATGCTGGAGCCGTTTACAAAGGCCTCGATGGTGCACTTCTCTATTGGAGATCTACCGACGCCGGTGCAACCTGGGATAAAATCGGCATCCAGCTTCCCGGGATGGACTCTACTAACTATAAAAATTTCGGCGGTGACGAATATGCATGGGGAGCGCCACATGGCGATACCATCTATTTTGTAGTTGGTGGTCCTTATTCCGATATGTACATCATGAAGTCAAATGACAATGGTGACAACTGGACCAAAATTCCAATACTCAGCAATGCAAATAAAAAAATCTCCGTAATCCCTGTTTATCGTGCTCCATGGTATTCTTCTGATGGTTCTGTTGCCTGTGAAATGGACAAAAACGGCGTGATCCATGTTTGCAGCGGTATCGGTGGTGGTGAAATACAAACCAGTACAGAGTATATTATGATCAACCGGAACGGTTTGATCTATTGGAATACAACAATGCCTATGTTAAAAGACAGCCTTAATCTCGATACCCTGGATGCTCACGGACAATTACTGGGTTACTATTCAGATGGCCCCGGTGCAGGTGACACCTTGAAAGTAGTTCAGAGCTACCGCGTTGGTTTAACAAGTCATCCGCAGATCTCCATTGACGATGCTGGCAACATAGTCGTAATTTGGGATGGACTTACATGGCAGAATCCTCAGAATACAACCAACTACAACTACCGTCACATCTGGGTCCGTGGGTGGAACGCTGCAACTCAATTATGGGCGTTTCCCCAGTTAGATCTTAACAGCGACATTAACTATATCTTTTTGGAGTTTGTGTTTCCTTCCATGGGGAAAATACTGTTAAATAATAATTTCGATTATATTTACCAAACGGCTAACTCACCCGGATCAGCCGTACTTACCACGACCCTGGCAACACAGACCTGTACCATCGAACATCGCCAGTTACCAATTGACTGGGCTGTTAATCAAGGCGTTCCCACACCTGCTTCAAAGAAAATCTTTGTTAGCCAGAATTTCCCGAACCCGGTTAGCGGAACAACTACCTTCAATGTTAACCTCGACAAGGCTGCAAACGTTATCGTTGAAGTTTCCGATGTCACGGGTCAGAAAGTGATGACAATCAATAATGGTTTTATTACCAGCGGTGCACATCAGTTAACCATTGATGCCAGCCATCTGAATACTGGCCTTTATTTCTATACCGTTAACATCAACGGCCAGTCCTTTACTCATAAGATGATCGTTGAATAAAACACTGATTTGATTTTCCACAAGGGAAATTATCTTAAATACCATGAAAGAGGCTGTCCATAGGGATGGCCTCTTTCCGTTTGTTTATTTACCTTTGCGAAAAACCCGTGGATATATGCTGTCATCGGAAATAAAAACGCTGCTTGGAAAAGAGATCCACCTGGAACTGAAACAGAAATATGTTCTGAACGGGATCCTCCTTTACCTGGTTTCCACTATCTTCGTAACCTATCTGGCCTTCGACAGAATCATCGATGCCGATACCTGGAATTCGCTATTCTGGATCATTCTCCTCTTCGTTGCCGTTAACGGGATTTCCAAAAGTTTCATCCAGGAAAGTCCTGCGCGCCACCTCTACTATTATACGATTGCCAGTCCGCAGGCCATCCTGCTTTCAAAGATTATTTACAACCTCCTGCTGATGACCATCCTCTCGGTGCTCTCTTTTGTTTTTTTCCTCCTCCTGATGGGGAATCTGGTCGTCAACATCCCGCTTTTTATCACTACGCTGGTCCTTGGCAGCCTGGGCCTGGCTTCTATCCTTACGATGGTTGCCGCCATTGCATCGCGGGCCAGCAACAATTTCTCGCTCATGGCGATCCTAAGCTTTCCCATCGTTCTTCCACTGCTTGGAACTCTGATGAAAGTTTCAAAGAACGCCCTCTCAGCCGCCCAATGGTCGGAAAACTACGGCTTTATCATCATCCTGCTCACCATCAATGTGGCGGTTGTCATCCTGGCTTATTTATTATTTCCGTATCTTTGGAGAGACTAATCAGAAATCAGAGGTCGGAAGTCAGTAATCAGAGTTTGGAGGATGGAGAATAGAGGATGGACGATGGAAAAATCGAAAATCCTGCCTGCGGCAGGCAGGCGTAAATCGTCTAATCGTAAATATTTTTAATTCCGGATTAATAAGTTAACTCGGTTTAATTGTCAAACCTAAAAACAAAAGCCATGAAAAGAATTTTTCTTTTTACTCTAATGCTGACCTTCACAGTTGGTTCAATGGCGCAACTTTCAAAGTATGCCCGGAAGTATGAGCAGAAAATTTCCAGAATTGCGGTTGATAATCCTGTGATGAATCCATTACAGCCTGCCAACACAACTGTCAATACAAAAGCTGTATTGGAAGATCAGCTTGGTACAACACGGTATGACCTGCAGACCAATGAGGCATGCCAGAACCGATTTTATGTTTATCCTGACGGAACCATGGGAGGTACATGGACAATGGGCATGGTTGAAACAGCTTATGCTGACCGAGGTACCGGTTATAACTATTTTGACGGTACAAATTGGGGAACAGCTCCCTCGGCACGTATTGAAAATCAAAGAACAGGCTGGCCTTCATACTGCCCCTGGAATGGCAATGGCGAGCTTATTATCTCCCATACCACAGTCACAAGCGCTTTATACCTTATTATGAACACCCGTCCCGTAAAAGGAACCGGAACCTGGACCCAGACTAATGCTCCTGTTGCACCAACCGGTGTTACCAATAATATTTGGTGGTCAAGAACCATCACCAACGGTACCACTCATCAGAACATTCATGTTTTATGTATGACACTTCCAACAGGTAATGGTGGAACTGTTTACAAAGGCCTCGATGGAGCACTACTCTATTGGAGATCTCGCGACGCCGGTGTAACCTGGGATAAAATCGGCATCCAGCTTCCCGGTTTGGACTCTACTAATTATAACAGTTTCGGCGGTGATGAATATGCATGGGGAACACCACATGGCGATACCCTCTATTTTGTAGTTGGTGGTCCTTATTCCGATATGTACATCATGAAGTCAAATGACAATGGTGACAACTGGACAAAAATTCCAATTCTCAGCAATGCAAATAAAAAAATCCCCGTAATCCCTGTTTATCATGCTCCATGGTATTCTTCTGACGGTTCTGTTGCCTGTGAAATGGGCAAAAACGGCGTGATCCATGTTTGCAGCGGTATCGGTGGTGGTGAAATACAAACCAGTACAGAGTATATTATGATCAACCGGAACGGTTTGATCTATTGGAATACAACAATGCCTATGTTAAAAGAC
>Ga0224525_1000212_pt1 | contig 28548 bp, 25 predicted proteins | sample CFST100metaG_FD_179874 | JGI IMG/M metagenome (GOLD analysis project Ga0224525, IMG submission 179874) | Peat soil microbial communities from Stordalen Mire, Sweden - C.F.S.T100 | ecosystem: Environmental > Terrestrial > Soil > Wetlands > Peat | place: Sweden: Norrbotten County, Stordalen Mire...
GGGGAACGATGAACCAGAGAAACGCGGCGATGGGCGGCAAAGCCAGCGCTCCGGTCAAAGCCCTGCGCGGGCGGTGATAGACCAGCAGGAACCCGCTGCCAGCCAGCGCCGCCACAGCCGCCAGGAAGCCGCCGCGCGAGGCCGTCAGCAAGACGGCAACGAGGCCCAGCGGCAGGTAACCGGCAGCCAGCCAGCGCCACGGCCAGCGCGGCTCGCAATTGACGAGCAGCGCCGCCAGCGGGAAACCGAGATCGAGGAAGCGGGCCACGTCGTTCGGGTCCTGGCCGATGGCGGCAAAGCGAATCTGCGCGTTGGCCATCGCCCCCACGGAAGCGAAGTTGGCCAAGGTGAGCGCGGCCAGCACCCAGGAACCGGCCACGGCGGCCCGCAAAAGAGCGCGCAGATCGCGGGCGCTTCCGGCAAACTCCCAAACCAGCCAGACCACCATCATCGTCTGAAAAAAGCCGCGCAGCGAATCCAGCGTCGCCCGTGGCTCGATGGTCCAAAAACAGGTGCAGCAGAACCAGAGATAGAGGGCCAGAACCAGCCACTGCATGGGACCGGGCGAGCGCAGGCGGTCGGATTGCAGCACGGCGGGAATCGCCGCCAGCAGAAGCAGCAAGCCAACGATACGGGCAATGTTGCCCAGCGGAGCGCCCAGATCCAGCGAGTATTCCCACGGAATCGCGAAAGCGAACAGGAGCAGCAAAATCCAGGCTATGCGGCGCATCGGATGAAGCCTTTCAGAAATCCGCATCGGAAACCACGAATTCGAGGTACAAAATGATGCGGTCAGAGACCTAGTACCTTTGCGAATAGACCAGGCCGGAGTAAATCGTGACGCCGATGGCCGATTGAATGGCTGATTCCATGGTGCGGTTCCAGAGATTCTTAGCGGTCGAGTCGGGAACGTAGAGAATGTCGCGGTCATGGATGGGCTGGTCGGGCTCCTGGCCGTGCAACATGCGCTTGAGGTTGAGCGTCGCGATGGTGCGCCCGCCCTTTTGCTCACGAATCAGCAGCGCCTTGCCGACGGCGGCATTCGGCGTGGGGCCCCATGCCTGCGAAAGCGCCTGCAGCACGGTGAGGCCTTGCACCGGATCAACGGGAAAGCCGCCGGGACGCTGCACATCGCCCACCACGTAGACCAGGCCCGCGCGGCTGACCTGAACAGTATCGCCAGGAAGCAGCTCCGGGTTGTGATCGGCAGTCGTATCGGCGCCGCTGGGGTCCAGCACCACCGGATGCGGCGTTTTGGCGTCGTCACGGTGGTAGATATTCACCAGGCGACCGGCGCTCGGTGAGAGACCGGAGGCAGAAGAAATCAGATCCAGCAGCCGGTGGTGCAGGGTGTAGGGATAGACGCCGGGACGCACCACCTCGCCCAGCACGCTTACGTCCTGACCGGCATAAGAGGTAACCAGCACGGCGACCTGCGGATGAAGAAGAAAGCCTTGCGCCACAAGCGCCGTCTCGATGACGCGCTCGGCGGCTTGCTCATCCAGGCCGCCAACCGGCACCTCATGGATCATGGGCAGCGCAACCGTGCCCGACGGAGAAACGCGCACCACGGAATGAAACTCCGGGGTGTGGTACTCGCTGACATCAAGGAAATCGCCGGGAGCGATGGGAGCGGGCATGGGAGCGGCCGGCTGCGCCACCGGCGGCTGCCCGGCCTGGCTAACGCCATTCCAAACGGCGGGCGCATCCTTGGGATTGGGCAGATTCTGGGCCTGCCGCGAGGCGGGAAGGCGAACCACGCCCGAGGGCAAGCCGGAAGTGTTGGGCGTTGGCGCCTGCGCGTAAACCGTCGCGCCCGCCAGCAAAACAACGAAAAACGCGATCAGCGCGCGGGCCGATGTGGCATGAGAAAGAGGATGAATCGACTCCAGCAAGAACGCGCCTCCGATGGCCAGCCAAAGGCTGACAAAAAGAGTGATCGCCAGGTAGAGCGGCAGATTGGGCGCGACCGGCTTCACCGGCTGGCGGGCATCATCCACCACCGAGATGTTGGAGCCGTGAACTCCGGCGGCCAGCCCCGCCTCCTCCACCTTCTCCAGCACACGCATAAAGACCTCGTGACTGGAGTTTGCTTCCTGAAGCATGACCTCATACTGAAGAGCGGCCTCGTTCATTTTCCGGGCACTGGAGGTGCGCTGTTCCAGGCTGCCGCGCACCAACTGTTCACGGTCGGCGGCGGTCTTGCTGGCACTCTCGAAGCGCTGTAGCAGCTTGGCATCTTCGGCTTTTTTCTGCCGGTCCAAATCCTGCAACTGATGGCGAATCTCGACCGCGCGCGGAAAATTTGGTCCGTGCTCGGCGCTCAGTTGCGCCTGTTCCTGCTCGAGTTCGCTGTGGCGGGCATGAATCTGCTGGAGCAGCGCAGTGGAAAAGTTGCCGTTTTCGGCTTGCAGACGCGGATCGGAGGCAATCACCAGTTCCGGATCGCCCTGCCGCGCCGCGCGGTACTGCGCCTCGTGCTGAATGCGGTCGGCTGTGGCGGTCACCAACTGACGGCCCAATTCATCGATCTCCAACAGAGCCGCGGTGTGCTGGGTTTCGCCCATCTGGCCATTGGCGAGCGTCTCCGGAGTGCTTAGAATGCCATGCTCGTTCTGAAAGTCCGCCAGCCGCTGCCGGTCCCGCTCCATGCGAGCCTTCAGCTCCTTGAGCTGGCTCTCCAGCGAGGTTGAGGCCGCCGCGGTGGCCTGCACTCTCGATTCATTGTCCTGCTCGCCGTAGGCGCGAATCAAAGCGTTCACGACCGCGGCCGACAAAGCCGCATCCTGGCTGCGGAAGCGAATATCGAGCACGAGCGTGCGCGGCGTCGTCTGCACATGCAGCCGCCTCTCAAACCTGTCCAGCAAATACTCCTGAGCGTCGGCGGAAGGTGCATCGGGACGAAAGCCGGGGAAACGGCGGGGAAAACGGCCCATGAAGCCCGGCTCCTGGTAGAGCCTGAGCCCGGTAATCACCCTCCAGGCAAGCCGTTCGCTGCGAAAAACGTCGGCCAGCGTCTCCAGTTGCAGCGGCGCGGAAAGGACCGAGGCCGCCGCCGCCGGCTCGGAGGCTTCCAGGCTGAGCGTGGAGGCTGGAGCCTGGCGCAAGGCCACCTTGGCGCTGGCCTCATACTGCTTGGGAGCGATCAGACAATAGAAAAGGCACAGCAGCAGCAACCCACCGACCACAGCGCCAGCAAAGAGCCAGCGGCGAACCAGCACCCCCCACAGTTCGCACAGTGAGCGAGAACCATTGCGCGCGCTGGAAATCGGTGGCGCATCAGAGATGTGAGACGAATCATATGGTGTGGTGTTTGCTTCCTGCACAGGTCCTCTATCTATCCCAAAGCCCCTCCGGCAGTACTCTCCCGGGATTAAAAACGGGAAAACGCTGCGGAGGAAATTCACGTCAGTTTGATTGATCTGAGTTCATTCGTCAATAGAGGCAATCACCCGAGTAGCCCGAAGGGCAGTAAAACCCGGAAGATTGCCCGGCTTTACTTCACCCAGGGTCTGGCCCTGTGAACGCTCTGCGCTGAAATCATCCCCGCCCGATGCCGCCTATATGCAGCGGGAAAATTCAGGATAAGCCTTCTCGATTGGAATTTCACCCGGCTGGACCCAGCCAACCGCATCCGTGACAATCGGCCCAACCGACAAATTCGATAGCTGTTGAAAAATTTCGTCGGGAAAATTCTTGGAACGTAGAACCAAGTCCATCAAGAGATCATCAATATACGTTTTATCACGATCAGGAATTTGCTGGATGAGGGAACGGCAGGCATAGAGACTAAGCCCCCCGCTGTCCTTGACCGCCAACAAAATCACTGCGCCTGACGTTGGCCTACTCATCGAGTTCTGGCACCAGTATTTAAGCTTGCAAACCTGCATACTCGGTTCTGATACGACTTTGTTCATAGATATTCCCGGCATGTTCCACCTCGCCCAGAATGACGCGGATAACATCTTCCAGTAGAATTTTATCGGAACTTTGACGCGCAAACCGCTCAAAGTTCCCCAACGCGGTTTCGTTGCTCCACCCCTCAGGCAAACCATGAGCAGTGCTAAAAAGTGCAGACCAATCGACACCCAGAATAGCTTTGTGAATCTCTTTGGCGTTTTGCGCAGTGGGGGGCGCATAGACACGCGGATCAAGATAGCGGGATGCCATCGTGCATGGAGACTCATTTCCCCCAGCACCGCCAAAAAGATGACCGTGGTCAATAAAGTACGCCTTCAACTGTCCACAGTTTTGTTGCAGAAAAAGCGCCTGACGGTTATCAGTGTGACCGCAAAGAACATCAAGAACACGCGCTGTCCAAAAATCTCTTCGATTTTGAATGCGACTAAATCTCTGCCCCGGTAGTATCTCAAATAGAGAGGTATTCCTCAAGCCTAAAAATCGTGAGCCGAAACAATAGCCGCCTTGAGGCCTGTAACGCCCATGCGCTGTTTCCATCCAGCACGCAGGATTCCGGTCGAGAAAATCTTCCGAGACAAAAACCGGGCGCCACTCTGGAACAGGCAAGCCAACATGCCTGAACAACTCAGTTCCGAGCACCTCGTTAAACAGCAGATTCGGTCCTTGTAAATTATCACGGAATTTAACGATATAGAAATAACCGTCGCTTGCTCTCACCAAAATCGGCTGTGATCCACCCCGTAACTTGCGAATATGAAGCAAAACTTGTATGCGCTCACGCTGGCTCATTGCTCCCCTTACCATTCCAATTTCAAATAGGTGCAACGCAATGAATCTGGGAGCAACACAAAGAAAAGAAGAGCAAGTAAAACTAGCAAAAGTTCACTGTTCCTTCAGCCACAAACTCAACTGAAAGCATTCCCTCAGTAATTCTGAGGCGGTAAACAAGTCAGACATTAATTGGCTATGGAAAAGTAGTCAATAATAATTGCAATGTATTTGCAATTATCTGTGGAAAAAAGATGCTTATATGTGGAAAAGACCAACGAATCTGTGGATTATTTATTTACACGTAAGGTCATGGACCATAAATATCCCAAGAGCTAACGGATAAGCGGATATGCGGAGCGTCACTCCGTTCCGCCGCCGCTCCGATACCACTCCACGGTCCGGCGCAGGCCCTCGCGAAAATCGACAATGGGCGAGTAGCCGAGCAGTTCCCCGGCCAAGCGAATATCGGCCAGCGAATCGTGAACGTCGCCGGCGCGCGGCGCGTCGTATGCCGGCTGGCCGCTGTAACCGGTCAACTCGCGCAGAATCTCGAAGGTTTTGTTCAGCGTGATGCGGCTGCTGGTGGCTACATTCATCGTCCGTCCCGAGGCCTTTTCCGCCGGGGCGGCGGCAGCCAGCAGGTTGGCGCGGACCACGTTCTCGATGAAGGTAAAGTCGCGGCTCTGCTCACCATCGCCGTGGATGGTGGGCTGCTCCCCGGCCAGCATTTTGCGGCAGAAGAGGGCGAGCACGCCGGAGTAGGGCGAAGCCGGATCCTGGTGGGGACCAAAGACATTGAAATAGCGCAGCACGACCGTCTCCAGCCCGTAGACGCGCGTGAAGCAGCTCATGTAGTGCTCACAGGCCAGCTTGGCCACGGCGTAGGGAGAGATGGGATTGGGCAGCATCTGCTCGTGCTTGGGCAGGGTAGGCGTATCGCCATAAGCTGAGGAGGAACCGGCATAAACCACCCGCCGCACGCCGGCCGAGCGGGCGGCCACCAGCAGGTTCAGCGTGGCGACGACGCAATTCTCGTTGGTGGCCACCGGATTGGCCACCGAGCGCGGCACCGAGGCCAGCGCCGCCTCGTGGAAGATAATCTCAATCCCGGCGCAGGCCTTCGCGCAGGTTTCAGGATCGCGCAGGTCGCCCTCGATAAACTCCATCGCTTCCAGACCAGCCAAGTTGGAGCGCTTGCCGGTAATGAAGCTGTCAATGCCGCGCACGGCCTCTCCGCGCGCCAGCAAGGCCGCGACAATCGAACGTCCGATAAAGCCCGCCGCTCCGGTCACAAGATATTTTGCCAAAAGAATTCTCCTTAAAAACTGTTTACGACCGATACGCGGCCAGCCACGAACTCACCCTGGCATGGCCACTCTGGGGTCGCGCTAAAGCAAATTCAGAATTGGCGTAGCGGGAGTTGATGCAGCCAATCGCCGTTTTCCTCAAGAAAACGGCATCTGCACCCCCTTTTCGGACTGCACAGTATTTCTGAATTCGCTCTAAAGTTCACAAAAGGAAAGGATACTACCGCCGCAATGAGCGACGGTAAAATATCACCAATTTTTGTTGCATCGCGGCGGTTCACTCGGGGTTCCGCTTTACAATCAGAGACATGACAACCGCACCGGAAAACCAACTGGCCAGCCTTCAACAAAAAGTCGAGTCTCGCGAGGCCCGCATCGGCATTGTGGGAATGGGATATGTGGGCCTGCCGCTGGCGCTGCTCTACAGCAGTCAGCGCTTCAAGGTAACCGGCTTCGACATTGAGGAGCGCAAGGTTGCAACGCTCAACGCGGGCGGCTCATACATTGTGCGCATTCTCCCCAGCGAGATTCAGGAGGCGCAAAAGGCGGGCTTCCGCGCCACGTCGGATTACTCCGAGATTGCGCAAATGGACGCGGTCATCATCTGCGTTCCGACCCCGCTCGATGAGTACCACGAACCCGACCTGAGTTACATCACCGGTACAGTCAAGTCAATCGCGCCCTGGCTGCGCGAGGGGCATCTGATCGTGCTTGAAAGCACCACCTATCCGGGCACCACCGAAGAGGTGGTTGTGCCTCTGCTCGAAGCCGGCAACAAGAGCGGCCTGAAGGCGTCGCGCGCCTCCGGTCAGCGGGGATTCTATGTCGCTTTTTCGCCCGAGCGCGAGGACCCCGGCAACGAGACCGTGGCCCGGCATGACATTCCCAAGGTCATGGGCGGCTGCGGCCCCGTCGCCACGCAAATGGCGACAGCCCTTTATGGCTCCATCTTCCACCGCGTCGTGCCGGTCAGCAGCCCCGCCGTGGCGGAGATGACCAAGCTGCTCGAAAACATCTACCGCTGCGTCAATATCGCGCTGGTCAACGAGCTCAAGCAGCTCTGCATGAAGATGGGCATCGACATCCACGAAGTGATCGACGCGGCCAAGACCAAGCCCTTCGGTTTTCAGGCCTTCTATCCCGGCCCCGGACTGGGCGGCCACTGCATCCCCATCGATCCGTTTTATCTTTCGTGGAAGGCGCAGCAGTTCGACTTCCGTACGCGCTTTATCGAGCTGGCCGGCGAAATCAATACGGCCATGCCCCACTTTGTGATCGAGCAGACGGCCAACGGACTCAACGAACACAGCAAAGCCCTCAAGGGTTCGAAGGTGCTGGTGCTGGGCGTGGCCTACAAGCGCGACATCGACGACCTGCGCGAATCGCCTTCGCTGACCATCATTGAGTTGCTGCGCGAAAAAGGCGCCTTGGTCTCCTATAACGATCCCTACTTCCCCACCGTCGGCCGCGGACGCCACTACGACCTGAACATGACTAATACGCCTCTCGACAACCTGGGCCAATACGACGCCGTGCTGATCGTCACCGACCACTCCGACTACGACTACAAGACCATCGTCGAGCAGTCGCAGTTGGTTGTGGACACCCGCAACGCCACCAAGGGGATCAGCTCGCCGAAGATTGTGCGCTGCTGAAGACGGTGCAGTATGTTCGACATTAAACCGATTCGCTCGAAGCAGGACCATGCCGATGCCATGGCTGAGGTAGATCGGCTCTTGGGTTCACCGCTGGGTACGCCTGAAGGGGAGCGCCTGGACGTGCTGGCAACTTTAATTGAGGCTTATGAGGCGAAGTCTTTTCCGATGGATATTCCAGATCTAGTTGAAGCGCTCAAATTCCGCATGGAACAGCAAGGGCTGACCAACAAGGACTTGGAACCAATGCTTGGCCCGCGCTCTCATGTTTCCGAAGTGCTGAGCCGCAAGCGCGGGCTTTCCATCGCGATGATTCGCAAAGTGCACTCTGGTCTCGGTATACCCGCTGAAGTTCTGATTCGACCAAGCCAAAAACACATAATTTCCCAATCTGCATCCAAATTGGCACGTAAAAAGATATGCGCGTAAAAAGCTGAAGCAACCACGGCTGGGAATCCTCGGGAGTGGCAAAGATGCAATATGCCATGGTTAACGGCAAAGCAGTTGAAGCATCCCCTGATTTGGAGGGGACATGCGGATATTGCAAAAGCCCCATGATCGCAAAGTGTGGTCAGTTCAAAATGCGGCATTGGGCGCATAAGAGTAAAGTAAGTTGTGATCCATGGTGGGAGTCTGAAAAACAATGGCACCGCGATTGGAAGAGTAACTTCCCGATTGAGTGGCGTGAGTATATTATTAAAAATGAAGACGAAAAACATATCGCTGACACAAGAACGAATCAAGGCATCGTCGTTGAGTTCCAGCATTCTCCGCTTGATCCGGAAGACATGAAAGCAAGAGAAAAGTTTTACGGTAAAATGATATGGATTGTTGATGGATGCAGACAGGATAGTAATAAGCTCAGGTTTTATAAAGAGCACAGTTATATTGCTCAAACGCCACTTACAATACAGTTCCATTGGGGCGGAGGCGTAAAGATGTTTGATTACTGGGCACAATCTACTAAGACTGTGTATATAGATTTTGGTGATTATTATCTTTGGAGACTAATTTCATACGAAAGAGTACAAGCAATAGAGGGAAAAAGATATTTAGTCCAAAAAGGTAAGGCACTTGCTATTGCGAAAAATAGTTTGATTAAATGTCTTGTAGATGGAAATTATGAGCAAGATTCTGCTCAATTAAGCGATGCAAAAGTCGTAGATACTGCTTCACAGGCGCAAAATGTTAACGATGTCCCTTCGCAAATGCAACTAAACTTTGGAGTCGTTGAAAAAGATAAAAATTGACGGCATTTTTGCCGGCAGATCGTCTGTCTTGGCCTTCATCTGTTGCTTTGACGTATGGTCGGATTCTATGCAGAGAACTAGTGTTGATATTTATGGTCCTAAGAGCTACACTTGGCTTTGATGGCTTGTTCAGGCTTCACACCTCGAGTATTTGCTTCCAAGCCGTTCATGCGCTTTGCGCGGCGATTTGGCATCAGCAATGCCGAACTCTGGCAGGCTGTTACGGGAGACTATGACGCCGATCTCGGCGGCGGGGTCTTCAAATTCCGGCTGGCCCGAGCCGGAGAAGGAACCCGCGGTGGCGCTCGCGCCATTGTTGCAATGAAAGTTGGACTGCGTGTCGTTTTGATATTTGGCTTCGAGAAAAAGGATATGGCCAACATCAAAGCCGACGAGCTACGCATCTTCCGCAAGGCAGCTCATGTCTACTTCAACTACAGCGAAGAAGAGATGACGGCCATCGTCAAGAAGAAATCCCTGTCGGAAATTGTTGGACCTGGCATCGAGAGAGGAAAAAGCCGTGGCAAAGGCATATAAAAGCGAGGCACTGGCTGCCGTGCATGAGAGCATGGCAGACCTGCACAAGATCGGTATGCTCGACGCGAAGACCATGCGGGAATTCGATCAGGCATGTTTAACTCCGGTCTTGGAGCTGTCGCCAACCAGCATCCGCCGCATTCGCTCGAAGGCGGCCGTGAGCCAAGCGGTTTTTGCCGCTTATTTGAACGTGACCACCGGTGTGGTCAGCAAGTGGGAGCGCGGTGAAAAGCAACCGCGCGGACCAGCTGCCAAATTGCTGTCTCTCGCTGCCAAGCATGGCCTTGCGGCAATCGCCTAGAGCGAAGCCAAAGTTACTGTACCCCGAAACCGCAACCCTCAAGATTGTACAGGCGGCGGGAGTTCCGGCGTAGCGGCCAGCTTACGTTTGGCCAGCGCCCACAAAGCCTCAAGCTCGTCGGGAGAAAGCTCTTCGAGCGGTTTCTCAGTGGCCAGTTCCATCTCGCGGAAGCGCTGCCGGAAGCGCCGGTTGCAGCCGCGCAGAGCCATCTCCGCATCCACATGCAGGTGGCGGCCCAGGTTGACGACGGTAAACAGCAGATCGCCCAACTCGGCCTCGACCGCGGGCTGGCGCGCGGGATCGCCGGAAGCCGCCTCAGCCTCCAACTCCGCCGTCTCCTCGGCCACCTTGGGCAGCAGACCGCGCCACTCCGGCCAATCGAAGCCGGATTTGCGCGCCTTGGCGCCGAGCTTCGTGGCCTCGGCCAGGGCCGGCATCGCCCGCTGAACACTGTCCAGCCGCGACGGCGGCTCGGCTCCGGGAGTCTTTTCGGCGCGCCTTTCCGCCGCCTTGATCTCGTCCCAATTACGCAACACCGCCGCCGAGGAGCCCGCCACATCGGCATCCACATCGGCACGATTGCCTGCCTTGCGCGAAGCCTCTTCGCCAAAAACGTGCGGATGGCGGCGCACCAGCTTGCGGTTCAGGCCCTCCAGCACCTCGGCAATGGTGAAATGCCCCTCGTTGGCCGCCATTTCGGCATAAAACAGCACTTGCAGCAGCAGGTCGCCGAGTTCCTCGGTAAGGTGCGGCCAGTCGCGCTGCTCAATCGCGTCAAAGACTTCGTAAGTCTCTTCCAGCGTGTATTTGCGAATGGAATCAAAGTTTTGTTCGCGGTCCCAGGGGCAGCCATCCGCGGCGCGCAGCCGTGCCATGATTTTGACTGACTGCGCAAACAGCGCCGCCGCCCGTTCCGCATCGGAGGCCAGCTGCGGCGCGGAAGCTGGCGCTTTGGAGGATTCTGGAGGAATGCTCATGCCCTCCAGTCTAGAGCATTTTAGGAATCTCCCAAGTGGCCGTATACTCAAGCTCGATGTTTCAGATCTTGGCAACGATCTTTGCGGGACTGCTCGGCCTCGCCTTCGGCAGCTTTCTGAACGTGTGCCTGAGCCGCTGGCCAGAGGGCGAGAGCATCGTCCAGCCGCGCTCCCACTGCGGCCAATGCGGCCGGACGCTGACGTGGTGGGAAAATATTCCGCTGGCAAGCTGGCTCGCGCTGGGCGGCCGCTGCCGCACCTGCCGCGCCAGAATCGGCTGGCGGCATCCACTGGTGGAGCTGGCCGTGGCGGCGCTGTGGGCGGCTTCGGCCTGGCAAGGGCTGGGCGCGCTTCCAGAAACGGAATTCACGGCAAATTCCATATACGTCCCGCTGTTTTTTATCGTTGGGAAGATGATTCTGCTTTGGCTGCTGGTAGCCCTGGCCGTTCTCGATTTTGAGCATCTATGGCTGCCCAACCGGCTCACCCTGCCGGGAACGGCGGCGGGCTTTCTCTTCGTCCTTTTGAGCGCTATTCTGCAAAGCCTCGTGCCGGGCCAATCCGAAGCGCTCTCAACCTTGCGCGCCGCCGGATGGGCCGCGCTCTACAATCTGCTGGGAATCCTCGCCGCCGCCGGGCTGATTCTGCTGATCCGCTGGATTTACTGGCTCGTTCGCCGCCGCGAGGGCATCGGCCTGGGCGACGCCAAGCTGATGGCTCTGCTGGCCGCGTGGCTGGGCCTGCCCGGCGCGCTGCTCGCCTTTGGAATGGGAACCACGCTGGGAGCGGTCTTTGCCCTGACCCTGCTGGCAACCCCTTCATCCAAGCATGACCTGCGCGCATGGGCCGCGCAAAAACTACCATTGGGAAGTTTCCTCTGCGTCGGCGGCGTGATCAGCAGCTTGTGGGATCAGCCCATGATCGCCGCCTATTTGCGTTGGGGCGGATTCTGAGAGTTCCAGTCGATCTCAATCCCAGAACTAAAGACTTTAGATAAAAACTGTAGCTATAGATATCCCACCTTAACCAATTCGCAAAGAGCGCGAATTGGCGAAGGTGGGGCACCCAGATTTTGGTTTGTGGGACACCCAGATTTGGCTTGTTGAAGAGGCGCTACTACGGCCTTTCAGCCGCTGCGGGCTGACTGGGCTTGGCGTTCCGCGCATTGGCCAGCGCCGGGTCATTCAGTTCCTTGCGCGCCTGCTTGCCGTGCGGACCGTCCGGGTCATAGTCGAGCAGCTTCAAATAGTTTTCCTTCGCCCGGGCAAAATCGCCCAGGTGGCGCTCCGCCTCGGCCAACCCCCAATAAACCTCGGGATTCTCCGGGTCCAGCACCATGGCGGACTCAAAACGCGAAAGCGCGGCCTTCCAGTTTTTGGTCTGTAAATAATAGTTGCCAATTTCAATGTCTTTGGAAGAGGCTTCCTGATGGGTTGGCTCCCTGACCAGTAGTTTTCTCTTTCTGCTGGGCTGATCGTCCTCCGGCTTGGGCAGCAGTTTGTCCAGATTCTCAAGGCTGGAGCTTGACTCCGCCTCTGGCCCATTCGCGACGGTGGGCACGGGGTCGTCCGGACTACGCACCGGGTCCAGATCCTCGCCCGGCAGTGGAAGGGGCGCGTTTTCCGCTCCGTTATAGCTCCCCTCGGGCAGCTCCGGCGTAATCGTCGAAGGCATCACCGGAACCGTGCTCGTATCCTCGGGAAAGGGATTGGCGCTGGACTGGGAAGCCGACGGCGGCTGGCTCTCGCCGGCGGGCTTCGTCTGGCCCGTGGCCGCCGCATCCCCGGCAGCCGGAGCCTGGGCAAGCCAGCGCGGCGCCGCCATCAGGCAGCCCGCCACAAGCAGCGCAACAGGGAAAAATCTTTTCATCGCTCGAATCTCTCCAGCCTCATGCCTTTGATGCTAGGATGCGGTTCATACATCTCCATAGGAAAGCATCGCACATTCGCATGGGACTCATCATCCGCTCCTCCGCCATCCACGCCGCCGGCTGCTACACCACCACCGCCATCCGCCAGGGCGAACGCGTGGCCGAGTACACCGGCGAGCGGCTCACCCTGGCCCAGGCCAACGCCCGCTACAAGCGCTCACGCATCACCTACCTGTTTGGACTCGGCAACGGCTCGGTCGTCATCGACGGCCATTGCACGGCCATGTACATCAACCACAGTTGCGACCCCAACTGCGAGAGCATCGAGGAAGACGGCCACATCTGGATCACGGCCCTGCGCGACATCGCCCGCGGCGAGGAGCTTACCTACGACTACTGCCTCTACGACGGCGAGGACGGAGACGAGGCCCTCTGCAACTGCGGCGCGAAAAGCTGTCGCGGGACCATGTACTCCAAGGAAGAGATTCGGCGGCGCAAGGGTACGGGGAAAAAGGCGGTCAAGAAGGCCGCCAAGAAGAAACACGGCCAGCGCTCTACAAAATAGACGCCGAAGCGATGGAGTGGCAACGGCTTCAGGCGATCGGCCAAATTCCGATTTGCATGTCAATCGCCTAAATTCTTGAATGTGGAGATTTCTCCATCATCTGCGGCTTTCGATGAGTGAACTGGCGATTTGGCATCACCTGAGATTTTGAATCGCGTTCATCACCGGTCCCCAAATGCAAGGGACCGGGGCCACCATCAGTTTCATTTGGAAGAGTCTTGGGACCGTGGCCACCCGCCTTTCCACCTGACCGTGCAGGCTTCCCGCCAGCAATCAGGCTTTCCACCGAGATAAGCCGTAGTTCCGGCGGCCCGGCGGTCACATGTTCCTTCCAGCCCGGCAGGCTCTGGTCGCCCGTAATGAGGCGCGCGGCGCGGGTAAAGGTGAAATATGTCCATATCCAGGCAGCAAATACGGCAATCCGGTTGCGATAACCGATCAGAAAGAAAATGTGCACCGTAATCCACGTAATCCACGCGGGAAAACCGCTCCAATGCGCCTTGAACGGCCAAGCCACCCGCGCCACAGCAGCCATGCGCCCAATGGTGGCCATGTCCCCCTTGTCGAAGTACCTGAAAGCAGGTCGCGTCTCTCCGGCAAAATCGGCGGCCAGCATGTTGGCCACATGGTCACCCATCTGCATCGCCGGCTGGGCCACTCCGGGAATTAGACGTCCGTCCTGCTCCAGATGAGCCAGATCGCCGAGTACAAAAACCTCCGGCAGCCCCGGTGGATTCAGCTTGTTATCCACCTGCACGCAGCCGCGCCGGTCCACCGGCGCGCCCAGCAGTTTACCCAGCGGTGAGGCCTTCACGCCTGCGGCCCACAGCGTAACCGCCGCGTCAATGCGAGCCCTGCCGTTCTTCCCCTCAACCTCAACCCATCCCGGTCCAACCCCTGTGATGAGCTGGCCTGTATGCACCTCCACGCCCAGTTTCCGCAGCATGTCCTCGGCTTTCGCTGAAAGGTCTGCTGGATAGGCGCCCAGCACCTTGTCCGATCCCTCAATCAACAGAACGCGCGCCTTGGCCGGGTCAATGTGGCGGAAATCGTGGCGCATGTAAAGCCGTGCAATGTCGCTGATCGCCCCGGCCAGCTCAACCCCCGTGGCACCCGCGCCGATGACGACAAAGTTCAGCGAAGGGTGCCAGCCGTGCTCCACCATCTGGCGCTCAGCCAGTTCAAATGCCAGCAGCACACGCCTGCGAATCTCCGTCGCGTCTTCGATCGTCTTTAGTCCCGGAGCCAGCGACGCCCACTCGTCCCTGCCAAAATACGAGTCGCCCACCCCGGTCGCCAGCACCAGGTAGTCATAGTCCTGTGTCGCACCGCTCCCCAGGGTCAGCCTGCGCTCTCGGGAATCGATGCCAACCACCTCATCCATCAGCACTTCCACGTTTTTCTGATGGCGCAGAATGGTGCGGATAGGCTGCGCGATGTCTGCCGGCGACAGAACCGCCAGGGCCACCTGATAGAGCAGCGGCTGAAAAAGATGGTAGTTGCGGCGATCGATCAACGTTACATCCACCGGCAGTTTGGCCAGCCCTTTGGCCGCATGGATGCCTGCAAAACCCCCTCCAACAATGACCACACGAGGACGGGAAACAGCCGATTGAGCGCTGTCGGAAGATTCAGTCGATATGGATGAAGACTTGGTCTGTATGAATTCGGTTCGCTTGTCCACTTGCACCTCATTCTCTATTAACAAGATGCACGAAAAAGCCACTCGATGCACGGCGGGTGGCCCATCCTTTCTAAACGACGACTGTCTGGGTGGCCCATCCTTGTCGCAGTTCTATCGCGACAAGGGTGGGAGACCACGAGCCATTGCTGTCGTCTCTGGTCGGCGGCAATGGTTCCCACCCTTCGCAAAGTACGCGAAGGATGGGGCGCCCAAGATTGTGGGCAATCAACTGTTGCCAACAACCTCAAGGACTCAGCGACCTGATCTGCGGTTCGCCGAGTCCTGCCCGGATCGTCGGCCAGTCGGCCCCTAATCGCCCACCGATTTTCACTCCGCCGCTTCCCCGCCCCGGAACGATACAATCTGCTCTAGGCGGCTCGTGTTTGCGGGCGGGCCAAAAGGAGCGGGTTTACCCATGGGTTATCAGGTTCTGGCAAGGAAATATCGTCCGCAGCGCTTCGCCGACGTGGCCGGCCAGGATCACGTCACGCGCACCCTGATGAACGCGCTGACCCAGAACAGGATTGCGCACGGCTACATCTTCAGCGGCCACCGCGGCATCGGCAAAACGACAATTGCGCGCATTCTGGCCATGGCTTTGAACTGCCGCGAAGAGATCGGCAGCGAAGCGCGGCCAACGGCCGAGCCTTGCCTCAAATGCGTTTCCTGCCGCGAAATCTCGTCGGGCGGCGCGCCCGAGGCGGGCAACGAGGCGATGCAGTCCTTCGATTTTATTGAAATTGACGCGGCCTCCAATCGTGGCATTGACGACGTGCGCTCCATCCGCGCCGAGGCGACCGTCCAGCCGGCGCGCGACCGCTACAAAATCTTTCTGCTCGATGAAGCCCACCAGATTACCGAAGCCGCCTTCAACGCGATTCTCAAGACGCTGGAAGAGCCGCCCGAGTGGGCCATTTTCATGCTGGCCACGACGCAACCGGAAGACATTCCGCAGACCATCCGCTCGCGCTGCCAGCACTTCAGCTTTCACGCCGTCAAGTTCGAGGACATTCTGGCGCAGTTGCAGATGATCGCCGGAAAAGAAGGCATCGACGCCGAGGAGGGCGCACTGGCCCTCTTGGCCGAGGCTGGCGACGGCTCCATGCGCGATGCGCTCTCCATCATGGACCAGGCCATAGCCTCGGCTCCCATCGAGGCGGGCCGGCCAAAGCTGGTCACCGCGCAGATTCGCGAGCTAATGGGTTCGGTTCCCAACGCCGTCTTCGAGCGGCTGCTGGAGGCCGTTGCCGCCGGCAAAAGCGCCGAGCTGATGGAGCAGTTGAACCTGCTGCTGAACGCCGGGCACAACCCCTCCTCGCTGGCCCGGCAGATGGCTCGTTACCTGCGCAATACGCTGATGGCCAAGATTGGCGGCGAACAGACCGAGCTGCTGCAAATCTCCGCCGACGAACGCGCCCGCGTGACTCGCACGGCGCTGCTGTTCTCCGAAGAAGAGATTACGCGCAACCTGCAGATTGTTCTGCGCACCTTCGACGACCTGAATTACCGCCAGGAGCAGCGTTTTCACCTGGAATTGGGCCTACTCAAGCTCATTCAGGCTCAGCGGCTGCTGCCCATGGAGGAACTGCTAAGCGGGCTGGTCAGCGGCGTGAGCGCGCGCTCCGCGGCCCCAGCCCCCGCTTCACGGCCCACCGCCAGCCCGGCGCGGACGATTGCCCCTCCCGCGCCAGCTCCGGCTCTTTCGCCTTTTGCCCCGATGGGCGGCGGATGGAGCGCTGCGCCGAAGATGGAGTCCAGCCCCCGGCCAGCGCACGCCGCCGCGCCGGTGGCAACGATGGAGCGGCCTGCGCCCCTGACCGAAGGCGCTCTGGCGCGCGCTCCCGAAACCGCAGAGCCAGCACAGGAGCCTCCCAGCGTTGAATCGATCCGCCAGGCCGTGGTGACCGCGCTGAACGGGGCGGGGCACGAATCGGCGGCGCTGCTGCTGGGCGCGGGCACATGGACACTCTCTGGCTCCAGCGTGCGCGTCGAAACCACGGGCATGGGCAAAAAGATGCTGGCCCTCACGGTCAACGCCGCGGCGGAAAAGATCATTCGCCACGAGTTGCAGCGGCTGGGCGCTCCCACGCGATTCATGGCTGTTGCCGGCGAAGGCGCCGCCGCGCCCAACGCCGCGCCGATTGCCGCCCCACTGGCCGGAAGCATTCAAGAGGCCGCGCTGGCCAATCCGCTCATCCAGCGCGCGCGGGAGATTTTCAAAGCCGAGGTTCGCAGCGTCGTCGATTTGCGGCAAAAATAAACGCACGCCTTCCAATGAGGAGAACCCCATGATTAATCCGCTCAAACTCTCTGAAATGCTCTCCCAAGCCAACCAGATGCAGGAGGGAATCCAGCGGAAGCTGGGCGAAACCGTGGTTGAGGGAACAAGCGGCGGCGGCGCCGTGACCGCCACCATGAACGGCAAAAAACAACTGCTCAAAATCCGCATTGATCCCTCGGCGGTCGTCAGCCTGGGCAGCGACAAGCCGGACGTGGAGATGCTTGAAGACCTGGTGGTGGCCGCGGTCAACGAGGCCGGATACAAGGCCGATGAAATCATCAAGACCAATATGCAGGGGCTGCTAAGCGGGCTGAACCTGCCGGGACTGGGCTGATCCGCCTTTGCCTGACAGAATGCGGTTGCTTTTCTGACCACTGTTTACTGTTCACTGACCACTGCTTTTCCGGGAGGCACGCACCGTGAGCCGTTATGCCGAACCGATGGCGCGACTGATTGAAGAGTTGAAGAAGCTGCCGGGGGTGGGCACCAAGAGCGCCCAGCGCTTCGCCTTCCACATCCTGCGCTCAAGCGACGAGGACGCCGCAGCGCTGGCCGAGGCGGTGCGCGACCTGAAGGCCAATCTGCGCCTGTGCTCGATTTGCAACAACGTCACGGACGTCGATCCCTGCGCCTACTGTTCCAGCCCCACCCGCAACCACCGCCTGGTCTGCGTCGTTGAGGAGCCGACCAACATCGCTTCCGTCGAGCGGGCGCGCGGCGCGCACGGCGGCTATCAGGGCGTCTATCACGTGCTGCACGGCACGCTGTCGCCGCTGCACGGCATCGGCCCGGATCAGCTCCGCTCGCGCACGCTGCTTGAGCGCGCCGAACGCAACGAGTTGGACGAGGTCATCCTGGCCACCAGCCCCACGCTGGAGGGCGAGGCCACCGCCAGTTGGCTGGCTACGGCGCTGCGCAACTCTCCGGTGAAGATCACGCGCATCGCCACGGGCGTCCCTGCCGGCAGCGACATCGAGTATGCCGACGAAGTAACGATGGCGCGGGCCTTGGAGGGACGGAAGGAAGTCTAGCATCTCTGACCGCTTAAAGACGTATCAAGCTGGGTGCCCCAGGTCCCGATTTTGGGACCTGGGAATGCACAAACTCAAGGTACAAAATCACGCGGTCAAAGACGTAGCTGGCCTTTGCACGTGCCCTTTCAAAACGATGAGTTTTTCCGCAGCCTGTGAAACCCCTGCTCGCCGGGCGCGCTTTCGGGATACACCTGCTCTGGTTTCGCTATAATCCTGAAAATGCTTCTACCGGGACAAGAGATCAGCAGCGAGTGCCAATCGCTCCAGAATTCAGCATCGCGTGACGAATGCCGGTTCATACCGTCGAAAAGGAACAGGCATAAACTCAAAGACAATTAACGGCCGCGGCCTCTGGCTGGCGGACCCGAACCGGAGGATCAGCCATGCAGGAAGCGGTCATCCCCAACTCCGACCAGTCCACAGCCACGGCGTCCGCGGCCAACGCCATCATTCGCGCCGAAAACATCGAGAAATACTACGCTCAGCCCAGCCAGAACCGCATCCAGGTAATCTCCGCCACCAGCCTGACGATTGTTCCCGGAGAGATTGTTGCGCTACTTGGTCCTTCCGGCTCCGGCAAATCCACGATGCTGCGCATGTTGACCGGCCTCTCCACGCCCACGGCCGGACAGGTCTACTGGCACGAAAAGCCCATTGCCGAGACGGAGATCAATGTTTCCATCGTCTTCCAGAGCTTCGCTCTCTTTCCTTGGCTGACGGTGCTTGAAAATGTTGAAGCACCGCTCGAGGCGCGCGGAGTGGACGCGGACGAGCGCCGCGAGCGCAGCATGAAGATGCTGGACACGGTCGGGCTGGATGGCTTTGAGGCGGCTTACCCGAAGGAGCTTTCGGGCGGCATGAAACAGCGGGTGGGCTTTGCCCGCGCTCTGGTGGTCGAGCCGGAGGTGCTCTTCATGGACGAGCCTTTCAGCGCCCTCGACGTGCTGACGGCTGAAAATCTGCGCAGCGAGCTGCTGGAGCTGTGGACCAACAAGACCATGCCCACCAAGGCCATCTTCATGGTCACGCATAACATTGAAGAAGCGGTGCTGCTGGCCGACCGCATCATCGTGCTGGGGCGCAACCCCGGCCACATCCGCACCGACTTCCGGGTGCAACTGGCCCAGCCGCGGGACCACAAGTCAGAGCCATTCACGCAGTTGGTGGACTACATCTACAAGGTGCTGACCCGGCCCGACGTGGCGCCGGCAGAGGCTCCCAATGTACGCGTGCGCGACCAGCGCCAGATGCACTATCAGATGCTGCCCCACGCGCGTCCGGGCGGCATGGCCGGCCTGCTGGAACTGCTGCTCGACAAGGGCGGCCGCGACGACATCTACCGCATGGCCGACGACCTGAGCTTCGAGATCGACGACCTGCTGCCCATTGTCGATGCCGCCGAGTTGCTCGGCTTCCTGACCATCGAGGAGGGCGACGCGGTCATCACCGATAGCGGCACGGAGTTCGCCAACTCCGAGATTCTCCGCCAGAAGGAGCTTTTCCGCGACGCCGCCGTCTCGCACGTCCTGCTGCTCCGCCAGATTTGCCGGGCGCTCGAAGCCAAGAGTGACCACACCGTTCCGGAAGACTTTTTCCTCGATATGCTCGACGAGCAATTCAGCGAGGAAGAGTGCCAGCGCCAGATAGAAACCGCCGTTACCTGGGGGCGTTACGCGGAGCTGTTCGACTATGACGCCGGACACCGCCGCTTTGTGCTGCCCGACGCGCAGGAAGAAGAGATTGCCACCGGCGAGGAAGCCAAGTGAAAACACAGTTCACACTGGCCCGCTCACTGGTGGGCACGCGCACTTGGCCGGTTCTCACCGATCTGACGGTGGGAGCCTTTGGCTTGGCGATCTTCTGCGCCATGCTCCACATGGCCAGCTACTGGATGGCCAGCCCCGTGCCCGCGGTCGCCATCTCGCACTCCGTGCGCACGCTGCCGCTCTACGCCTTCTATTCCGTTGTGCGCATCACCATCGCCTACCTGCTCAGCCTTGTCTTCGCCGTCTCCTACGGCTACATGGCCGCCTACAATCCGCGTATCGAGGCCTGGATGATCGCGGTTCTCGACATTCTTCAGTCGATCCCGGTGCTCAGCTTTCTGCCCGGCGTGATGCTGGCCATGATGGCCCTCGTGCCGAATCACCAACTGGGTATCGAGATGGGGTCCATCCTGCTGATCTTCACCGGCCAGGTCTGGAACATGGCCTTCAGTTTCTACTCCTCGCTGAAGAGCATTCCCCGGGAGATGATTGAGGCCTCGCGCATTTACCGCTACTCGGCCTGGCAGCGCTTCTGGCAACTGGAGATGCCCTTCGCCGCCATCGGCCTGATCTGGAACTCGATTGTCTCGGTCGCCGGCGGATGGTTCTTCCTCATTACCTGCGAAATGTTCCCCATCGGCTCGCGCAACTTCCGCCTGCCCGGACTGGGCAGCTATCTGCAAACCGCCGCCTCGGCTACACCCGTCGATATACATGGCCTGTTCTGTGGCCTGACCGTGCTGATTCTCATCATCGTGGCCACCGACCAGTTGATCTGGCGGCCGCTGATTGCCTGGAGCGACAAGTTCAAATTCGAGCAGGTTGAGTCCAACTCTCGCGTGACCTCACCCATTCTCTCGCTGCTTCAGAGGTCGAACCTGCTCACCAGTCTGCCCGCCCGCATCTGGGACAAACTGGAAGAGGGCATTTATCATCGGCTCTCCCTCACCCGCTCGAGCCGCCTCATACAGCCCGTGGACGACATCGAACACAAAAACGGGCGGCTCTTTCCCATTCTTTTTGGCGTTTTCGCCGGATTGGTGTTCATCTGGGGCGCTTCCCGGGCCGTCGCTCTGATTCATGGCGTCACCTGGGCCGACATCCGCCTTCTCTTCCTGGGCGCGGGCGCCACCTTTCTGCGCGTCAACGCCACCCTGATTCTCGCCGCGCTCTGGACCATCCCCGTGGGCGTAGCCATCGGCCTCAATCCCAAGCTGGCCAGGATTCTTCAGCCCATTACCCAGATTGTGGCCTCAGTTCCGGCCACGGCGCTGTTTCCCGTCCTGATGCTGGCGCTGATCCACCTGGGCGGCGGCCTCGGCATTGGCTCCATCGCCCTGATGCTGATGGGAACCCAGTGGTACATCCTCTTCAATGTCATCGCCGGAGCCACCGCCATTCCTTCCGACCTGAAGGAAGCCGCCACCATCTACCGGTTCACACGCTGGCAGCGCTGGACGCAGGTCATCCTGCCCAGCATCTTCCCCTACCTCATCACCGGCATGATTACCGCCTCCGGCGGCGCATGGAACGCCTCGATCATCGCCGAGTACTTCCACATTGGCGACAGGACGCTTGAGACCCTGGGCCTGGGAGCACAGATCAGCGCGGCCACCTATAGCGGACGCTTCTCCATCCTGCTGCTGGCCACCGTCCTGATGGCCACCATGGTGGTCACGATGAACCGCCTGGTCTGGCGGCGGCTCTACCGCCTGGCGGAAACACGGTACAAACTTGATGGTTAGCGTTAGTAGAGTTAGCGGAGTTTGCGAGACCATTGAACAAGTCAATGTTTTGAAAGGGCACGACTTCAGTCGTGCCGTAAGAGTAAATAATGAGAGCCGCTTGCAAAATTACCTGGAAACCGGCATTACGGGTTCCGCTGCCCCTTCGGCGCCATGGCTTGCTCCGAGGGCGTAGCGGCGTTCTATACGACCTACCCCCACCCGTATTTTTGGCATAAAATACTTGTTTTCATTGGTTTACAGACAGCATTCCACTGTAAAATCGTCAGAACAAAGGAGTTGCCTACAAAATCGTCCAGGATAAGGAGTTAGAGCATTTCTCCTGATGGTGTAGAGGAATCCCACCCATTTCCGCAAAAAACGCGGAAATGGATGGGGCACCCAAACTCTATACCTAAAGGAGAAATGCTTTAAGTATTATTGTGCGACGACGCGGCAAAATGATCTGCAAACAACTGAGCCTGTTGCAAACCCTATTGATCCGGCAAGAAAACAGTGACATCGTTTCCCACCCATTTCCGCAAAAAGCGCGGAAATGGATGGGGCACCTTAACAGTATTTAGAACATTTCTCCTGATGGAGTAGAGGAATCCCACCCTAGCCGCAAAAACAAATACGCGGCGAGGGCGGGGCACCCAAACTCTAGTCGTGCCATAAGTCGCTTGGAATCTATGCTGGCTTTAGCCACCGAGGGATGTTCTCGTCAAATTTCGCCGGAAACAGGCATTTTCCGCAGTTTGTTCTGCCCCGGGCCTTGTGATCACAGGCGAAACGGCGCCCGCGCCTGAAGGCCACTGCTCCCTCCGAATGCCGCGCCGGCATCAATCGCAATCCAAAATTGTCTTTTGTTCTCTGTTCTCTGTTCTCTGTTCTCTGTTCTCTGTTCTCTGTTCTCTATTTCCGATTCCCCGCTTCGATCCATCTTTCCAGAAACTCCTTCAACTCCCCTGGCGGACGCAGCCAGAGCTTCGCCGCCGTCTCGCGCCACTTCCGCCTGGTCAGCAGGCTCAGCCCGCGCCGTCCAACCCGGTTCACCGCCCGGAAGGCTGGCTCGTCGCTCAAATCGTCGCCCAGATACGCAACGGGAGAGTCCGCATGGCCACCGACTCCCGCGCCAGCCTCTGCCAAAATCGCCTCGACCGCCCCGCCCTTGTTGCGGCCCACGCGCAACTCCAGCCCCGCATCGAACTCCAGCAGCGCCAACCCTTCCATCCGCGCCAACGGCGCGAACAGCGCCCGCGTCCGCTGCTCGATCCGCTCCGCCTTGCGCCGTGAAACTCCGCGCCAGTGCATCACAACCCCATTGGCCTTGTCCTCGAAGAGCCCGCCCAGGCTGTCGCGCTTGAGCAGTCGGCGCAGTTCTTCCAGCTTGGCCTGGGTCGCCGCTGGAGCCTGTTCCAGCTCCCGCCGCCCGTCCGGATAGAGCCGCTCGGCTCCATGCAGCCCCCAAACTTCCAGCGGCGGATCGAGCGCGAGCATGGGCGCAATCTCCGCCGCCGGCCGCCCGGTAATGACAGCCATTCGCGTACCGCCCTGACGCTCGATGGCCGAAAGCCGCTCCCGCACCCCGGCCCATGGCCGCGCCTGAAAACGGTCCACGCGGAACGGCGCCAGCGTGCCGTCGTAATCCAGCAGCAAAAGCGGGCGCGCATGGCCCGCAAACCCGTCAAAAAACGCTTCCAGCTTCTTTACCGCCTCAGAATTCAATCTTTGCCCACTCTCCCAGTCAGTTTACCGCCCACCCGTGCTATTCCCATGACTATGGAAGTTGTACCAGCGATGGGTGCCCCAGGTCCGGATTTTGGGACCTGGAAAAGCATGATCCCGAGGCACTTCTTCATCCTGTCAAAGACATCGCACCCTTGCATCGAGAGTTGTGGCCTCCCACATCTGGCGCGATTGCAAACAGCATATCCTTCGGCTGCGCTCAGGAGCGCCAGATATGAGCCACTCGGCTTGAGTACAAAATCAATCTGTCAGAGACCGATTCCTGCACTCTGCTCCCTCCGCCCTTATGCGCTATTCTGTCGAAGAGAGCAGCGCATTTCTTTACTCCGTACTCCGGCAAACGCGATGGCGATCCACACAATCGAGAATACCGCCAAGAAACTTGTGCTCACCGTGCAGGACTATTCCCTGTTCTCGTACCGCGCTGTCACGGATCTCTTCCGTCCGCCGGTCTACTGGCCGGAGTTTCTGATTCAGTCCGACATCATCGGCTTCGGTTCCTTGCCAATCGTGATTCTCTCCGCGCTTTCGACCGGCAGTGTGCTGGCCCTGCAGTCGTCTGCCACGCTGGCCGCTTTCGGCGCCACCGCCGTTACCGGCCAGTTTGTCTCGATCATCATGATCCGCGAACTGGGCCCAGTGTTGACCGGCATTATGGTCGCCGGCCGCAACTCGAGTTCGATGGCCAGCGAACTGGGTTCCATGGTTGTCACCGAGCAGATTGACGCCATGCGCGCCTTGGGCGTGGACCCTGTGCGCAAGCTGGTTACGCCGCGCATCTACGCCACCATCTGCATGTTGTTTTTTCTCACCATCGTGGCCGACGCGTGCAGCATTCTGGGCGGCGGCATGGTCACCGTCTTGATGAATCACCAGAACGGCACCCAATACTTTTCCATGGCCTGGGAGCATCTTCGCCTTCCCGACATCATTCAGGGACTGGTCAAGCCGCTCTTTTACGGTTACATCCTCAGTTCCATCGGCTGCTTCTACGGGATGAGAACCACGGGCGGAACCGAGGGCGTGGGCAGCTCGACCATCAAGGCCGTCGTCACCTCCTCGGTGCTGATCCTCTTCGTCGATTTTCTCCTCACCCAGGTTCTGCTTACGCTCTTTTCAGGATGGATGTGAACTCCACCCGCGAACAGCACGGCCCGGACGCGCCCTCGGCGACGGCGGCCAGCCCCGTCGTGGCCTTTCGCAACGTCTCCATAGCCTTCGACGGTCCACCGGTGCTTGACGACGTGAGCTTCTCAGTGGCGCCCGGAGAAACCCGCATCCTGCTCGGCCCCACCGGCGTGGGCAAAAGCGTTCTGCTGAAGCTCGTCAACGGCCTGCTGCGTCCCGACCGGGGCAGCATCCTGCTCTTCGGCGAAGAAATTGCCCACATGCCGGAAGAGCAGCTCTTCGCCTTGCGCGCGCGCATCGGCATGGTCTTTCAGGAGGGCGCTCTTTTTGACTCGCTCTCTGTCCGCGACAACGTGGCTTTCCAACTAATTCAGGAGCGGGTAGACGACGGCGAAATCGACCGCCGCGTCCGCGATGCCCTGCGCTTTGTCGAGTTGGAGGATACTTTCGCCCTTTATCCCGACAGCCTTTCGGGCGGAATGCGCCGCCGCGTGGCCATCGCCCGCGCCCTCATCCGCCAGCCCGAGCTGCTGCTTTACGACTCGCCCACCGGAGGCCTGGACCCGGTCACCTCGACCACCATCCTTGAGTTGATTGTCAAGGAGCGCGACGCCTTGCACACCCCGTCGTTGATGGTCACCCACCGCCTGCAGGACGCACTGATGCTCTGCAACCACCGCTTTGACCCGCAAGCTGGCCACATGGTTCCCCTCCCCCAAGGCGAAACCGATCCTGGCACGACGTTCCTCATGCTGGAGAAAGGCCGTCTGATCTTCGACGGCTCCCTGCAAGAGTTGGTCAAAAGCAAGAATTCCTTTGTGCGCGAGTTCCTGGCGTAGGGCCATCTTCGTTCAAAGCGCGGCTTTGAATTTTTACCGGGAAGGCTCTTGAGTGAAACCGGCCAGGCTTTCGCTTCTGAAGGCGCGCGACACGCCGTGTAAATCCCGCTTATCCCGGGTGTATTCTACCGGAGAATGTCATCAATGAGAGGTTTGCATGACCGCTGATTTGGAGAAGTCTGTTCTTGTTTACGATGTAGGAGGCAGTCATGTAGCCGCCGCGGTTTGCCTGGGCCGTGACTACCGGCTCGGCCCGATTGCAAGCGCCCCTTACCCCGCCGAGCAAACCAGCGAAGCCTTTGTCAGTTTTCTGCACGCTCTCGGCCTCAAGGCTTCAGCCGGATTTGCCGGCGTTTCCGGCGCAGAGCTGGCCTTCCCCGGACCCTTCGATTTTGCGGCGGGCATCAGTCTGATGAAGCACAAGCTGCCTTTCCTCTACGGCGTGGATTTGCGTCAGGCATTGGCCACGCGCTTCGGCTGGCAGCCTGCCCAGACACGCTTTCTCCACGACTCCGCCGCTTTTCTGCTGGGCGAAATCGGCGCCGGAGCGGCCCACAACCAAGCGCGCGCGGTCGGCATTACGCTGGGCACCGGCATCGGCTCGGCTTTTGCCGTCGATGGCCGCGTGGTCACCGATGGCGCTGGCGTTCCTCCCGGCGGAGAGATATGGAATCTCCCCTATGAAGGCGGAATCCTCGAGGATTCGCTCTCGACCCGCGCCATCCGGGGCAATTATCAAAAGCGCACCGGCAAACTGCGCGAGGTGGTCGATATTGCCGCCGGGGCGGCGGACGATCCGGACGCGGCCGCGGTCTTTGCGGAGTTCGGCCGCCATCTCGGCATTGCGCTGCGCATGGCGGTCTCTGGCTTCGCTCCGCAAGTGGTCGTGCTCGGAGGAGCCATCTCCCGCTCCGCGCGCCTCTTCCTGCCCGCCGCTGAGAGCCGTTTGCAGGATCTGCACCTCCGTCTTCTGCCCTCCGCGCTCAAGGACAACGCCCCCTTGGTCGGCGCCGCGGTGGAGTGGTTCCGTTATTGATCCGGCAACTAAATACTGTCAGGGTGCCCCATCCATTTCCGCGCTTTTTGCGGAAATGGATGGGAAACGATGCCACTGTTTTCTTGGCGGATCAATAGGGCATATCCAGCGTAAACGTGCCGCTTGGCTGTTTTTCCGGCTTTCCGGCTTTCTTTTGCAGCTTTTGAAACCGATGTTCCTACAGCCCCTTCAGGTTTTCCATCCGGGTCCTCAGGAACATCGGATTCAACGCCCCGCCATGCCGCTCCATGCCCCTACCTGTTAAACTTTCATTCGGAATGCCTCTCGCAAGTTCACTCATTGCCTTACTCATTGCGGCCGGCGCTTATCTGCTCGGATCCATCCCCACCGGGTACTTACTCGTCCGCCTTTTCTGCCATCAGGACATCCGCCGGTCCGGCAGCGGCAACATCGGCGCCACCAACGTCCTGCGCTCCGGCGGCAAGGGCCTGGGAGCGGCCACCTTTCTGCTCGATGTGCTCAAGGGCTCGGCTGCTGTCTGGCTTGGCGGCCTCGCCGGAGCGCTGCTCTTGCCCCACTGCCCGTTGCGTGACGCAGAGGCGCTCGCCGCCCTGTTCGCCGTCCTCGGCCACATCTTCCCTGTCTGGCTCCGCTTCCACGGAGGCAAGGGCGTTTCCACCGGCTTCGGAGCCTTTCTGGTTGCCGCGCCTTGGGCCGCGCTGTGCGCCATCTCGGTCTTCATCCTGGTTCTTGTCATCAGCCGCTATGTCTCGCTGGCCTCCATCCTCGGCTCGGCCAGTTTCCCCATCTTTGCCTACTTTCTGGTCCGCGGTGACCGCCCGGCGTTTTTCATCGCTGTCCAGTTCATCGCCGTCCTGCTGATTATCGCCAAACATCACCAAAACATCCGCCGCCTGCTGGCTGGCACGGAATCCCGCCTCGGCGCAAGGAGATCCGCATGAGTCGCATCATCGTTTTAGGTTCCGGAGCATGGGGAACAGCCCTTGCCCTCTCGCTTCATCGCCACGGCGGTCATCAGGTCTCTCTCTGGGCGCACAGCCCTGAGTTTGCACGGGAGATCAACGAAGCTGGCGAAAACCATCCCTTCCTGCCCGGCTTTCCCATCCCCGAAGGCCTTGCCGTCACCGGCGATAACGCCGCCGTCCACGACGCGGAAATTGTGGTTTCCGTTGTTCCCTCAGAGTTTCTCCGCTCCACGCTGGCCCGCGTCGGCCCCCATCTCCGCACCGGCCAGATCATTCTCAGCGCCACCAAGGGCATTGAGAATCACACCTCGCTGCGCATGACGCAGGTCATCTCCGCCTGCCTGGAAGAAACCAGCCCCTCCGCGGTCAGCCTCACCATCCCCATCGGCGCGCTCAGCGGCCCCAGCTTCGCTCTGGAGGTCGCCCAGGGCCAGCCGACCGCCGTCACCGTCGCCTATGACGACCCGGCCATTGCCGCGCGCATCCAGGCCGAGTTCTCCTCTGAAACCCTTCGCCTCTACACCAGCACGGACGTCATCGGCGTCGAGTTGGGCGGAGCGCTGAAGAACGTCATCGCCATCGCCGCCGGCGTAGCCTCTGGCGTGGGCCTGGGCTACAACTCCGCCGCCGCCCTGATCACCCGCGGCATTGCTGAAATTACCCGTCTTGCCGTCGCCTGTGGCGGCCATCGCGAAACCCTCGCTGGCCTCTCCGGCGTCGGCGATCTGGTGCTTACCTGCACCGGCTCGCTCAGCCGCAACCGCACCGTGGGCGAGGCGCTGGGCCGCGGCCGCAAGTTGCCGGAAATTCTCGCCAGCCTGGACGGCAAAGTCGCCGAGGGCGTCTTCACCACCCGCGCCGCCCTCGGCCTTGCCCGCCGCTACCGCATTGAAATGCCCATTGCCGAGCAGATGGAGCTGATCCTCAACGAAGGCAAGGACCCTCACCAAGCCATTCACGAACTGATGATCCGCCCCGGCAAGGCCGAGCGCTAAAGCATTTCTCCTTTAGGTATAGAGTTCGGGTGCCCCACCCTCGCCGCGTATTTGTTTTTGCGGCTAGGGTGGGAGTCCTCTACACCATCAGGAGAAATGCTCTAAACTTGAATCTGGAACCCTATGTTCAAGCTTTTCAATAACAAAAAAGGCACCCCCGCGCCCACGGCAGGCAACCCCGCCACCGCTTCCGAATCCGTTCCTGAGGGCG
>Ga0224525_1000213_pt1 | contig 28527 bp, 26 predicted proteins | sample CFST100metaG_FD_179874 | JGI IMG/M metagenome (GOLD analysis project Ga0224525, IMG submission 179874) | Peat soil microbial communities from Stordalen Mire, Sweden - C.F.S.T100 | ecosystem: Environmental > Terrestrial > Soil > Wetlands > Peat | place: Sweden: Norrbotten County, Stordalen Mire...
GCTACTGATGATACTAATCTAAACAGACTAGACTTATACCTAGATCGTATGATAGTTAATCGTCTTGGTGGTGACATTACTGCTACTAAGTCATCTACTGGTCTTAATGTGGATATGAGGGTAGATTGACGACAATATTAAAAAATATTATTATTAGGTAAATATGGCAGGTTATAGTAAGAGATCAAAGATGTTACCAGTTGTACTGGTTTTGGTTATTATAGTTGTAGCTATTGCAGCTATCGTATCGCTTTCAAAAGCTATTTTTTGGAATAGTGGAACAACTACTGTTGGACAGAGCAGCGACGAAGGAAGAACTGCTTTGCTAGAAACAAGTTCTGAACATAAAGTAGTGATGATTGTAAGGGGGCCCATAGTTGCTGATGAAAATTTTTATTCTTATAAAGTAGAAATATCACCTAGTGCGCGCTCGCTGACGACTTATAAAGGCTACCTTGATCAAGTTGTTGGCACTACTTCGCTTGATAATAACGTTGCTTCTTATAAGCAGTTTGTCTATGCTCTAGATAAGGCTGACTTAATGAGTGGAACTCAACTGACTGGAGATGCAGATAACACTGATGGCGTCTGCGCAACAGGTGATTTGTATGATTATAAAGCAGTAGAAGGAAATAACGTTGTTAAGCACTTATGGACAACAACTTGTAGTGGATCAAAAGGATCACTGAGCGCTAATAGGCAACAGGTTACCAGTTTGTTTCTACAACAAATTCCAAGTTACAATAATCTACTTAGCAATATAAGTTTATAATAAGGTGATATGCCTGAACTGCCTGAAGTAGAAACAATTAAAAGAGGGCTTAGACGCCTAATTGTTGGTAAAAAAATAGTTTCTGTAGAAAAGCTTAATCAAAAAAGTTTTGATGTTGATAAAAAGCTGTTGGATCGCTGTGTTGACGATGGAACGATAGTCTCTGTTCATAGACGTGCAAAAATGCTTATAGTTAGTTTAGACAGTGGCTATTCTTTAATTATTCATTTGAAAATGACAGGGCAATTAATCTATATTTCAGACAGCCAGAGATTTGGAGCAGGACATCCTAATGACTCATTTATTAATAATCTGCCGGATAGGTCTACGCGTGTCATTATATTCTTTGATGACAAATCTAAGCTATTTTTTAATGATCAAAGAAAATTTGGTTGGATTAAACTTTTTAAGACTGACACTATAGATAGTTTAGATTTTATAGAAAAGTTAGGACCTGAACCGCTTGAAAAGAGTTTTAATTCAGATGTTTTATTTAAGCAGCTACAAAGAAGAAAAAAATCAGTAATAAAAGCAGCTATATTAGACCAGACTGTATTATCTGGTATAGGAAATATATATGCCGATGAGAGTCTTTGGGGGGCTAAGATAAATCCCTTTGAAAGAGTGGGTGGCATTAGTCGTAACAAGATAAACTTGCTTTGTAAAGAAATAAAAGCTGTCTTGAAGCTTTCTATTGATAATGGTGGGTCTACGGATAGAAACTATGTTGATGCAGAAGGTAAAAAAGGAAATTATCTTAAATTTGCACGTGTCTTTCGAAGAGAAGGGCAAGCATGTCCTAGGTGCGGAACAATAATTATCAAAACAAGATGCGCCGGAAGGGGTACTCACATATGTCCAAATTGTCAGAAAATATAATAACACTTTACGGTGATGATGCCTTTGAAATCAATCGATATGTCGAAAATGAGGTACAAGAGTATAAAGATTGTTCTATTGTTGATTGTTCGGATATAGATTTAAACAGTTTTATAAGTATAGCATTCGGTTATGATATGTTTGCTTCTAAGAAGTATATTTTTCTAAAGAACATATATAGCAACGATTCTGTCTGGAAAAATCTTGAGAAAATGCTAACTGATTATAGTCTGAACAATGTTTTATACATAATCATTGGTAACCATGCGTTACAAAAGAATGCTACATTCAAGTTTTTATTAGATAAGTCACAAGCTATAAATTTCAAAAAATGGAAAGAATGGGATATAAGGTCAGCAAAAAACTGGCTAAAAGATGAATCTAATTTATTAAATATAAAACTTGGCGTTGATGATATTGAAACCATTATAGATTGGGTTGGCCCGGATGAGCAAAAGCTGCACGACTGTCTTGAAAGGCTTTCTTTATACGACACTTTTTCTAAAGAAAAAATGCATGAATTAATAAAACAGACAAACATTGTTAACAATGTATTCCTACTTGTAGAACTAATTATTCAAAAAGATAGGACTAAGGTACTTAATTTACTAAATAATATAAAATCATCAAGTGATCCTTATCAGTTAATTGGACTATTATCAAGTCAATTTCTTCAAGTTCTATATATATTGTCTGATCGAAATGCTAAAGGTGCCGACCTAGGCATGAAGGATTATTCATTTAATAAAACAATGGAATTCTCAAAAAAAACAAATTTAAACTCTTTAAAAAAATATATCGAAAAATTGTCGGATGCTGACATGAATATGAAATCAAAGCCTAATGATAATTGGATAATATTAGAAAAGACAATATTTGACTTATGCATGTAAGAACCTCCTTTTGCACTGGACACAGAAATGTAGACAAGGCAAAAACACCTATTTTCCAAACCCCGATTCGAGTCTGTACTGAATCGGGGTCTTATATTTCAAAGCATATGATGGTCTCTCGTTGTTATAGTAATAGATATATTCTTGAATTAGTTTAGGAATATCTCTACAACATCGGAGATTGAAATCCATAAATAGTTCTTCTTTTATCCAACCATTTAATGACTCATTGACTGGGTTATCCGTAGGTGTGCCCGGACGACTCATAGACCGTTGTATATTATGTCCTTCGATCAGCTTATTATATTCAGTAGACGCATACACCGTACCTTGATCTGTGTGTAAGATAAGTGGAGCATTAGTCTGGCTTGACTTAAGACGTTCCAGTACCTGATTTAGTCCATCATAGTAGGTTCTGGTATCTCCTTTGTGAGTTGAGAGACCATATCCCACAATTTCTTTATTCCATACATCGAAATAAAGAGTCAATTCATAGTATGTTTTATTGGCCCAAAAAGCTGTCATATCCGATACTATGACTTGTAAAGGAGCTTTTATCTCGCTCCAACCGCTCCATACCAGATTGCTAAATTTAAGGCGTTCTTTACCTGGTTTTCTCCAACGATAATGCTTACCACTTGAACAGATACAGGAATATTTACAGATTCTATGAACATAGTTATCCGAGAAAAATACCCGGTATTTGGCGCGTATATAGGCATTAAGCCATCGGTAGCCATGTGATGGGTGTTTAGTATGGATAGCCTTAATTAATGCAGTATCTTTTTGTCTGTCTAACTCTTTCATGGTGGGATTTTGTTTCCGCCATTTCCACTTGTAGTATCCAGATCTGCTAACAGACATTATCTCGCATAATTCACTGACAGAATGTTCGTTCTTATAATGATCAATTATTTCGTATTCTCGTCGAACATAGTAGCGTATTCCTTTTGCACCCCAGACCCGTTCACTTGATAGCCCCTTTTTAGCCTGGCGATTTCAATCTCCTGACTAATGACAATACGCTTCAATCTTTCTTCTTCTGTTTTTGGTTTCATAGATGCTTCAGAGCGGCTGAGGCCTTGTCGTTCGAAACTTTTGATACCATTTTCTCGGTATTTTCTTCGCCATCTCTTTAGCGTGGATATGTCTATATTATACTTGCGACCAACTTTTATTAACGATTCATGATTTTCTAAATATTCATTTAGAATACTTTCTTTTTCTTCAGCACTCCTAAGATTATTTTTACCACCTTTAGGCCTAGCCATGGTTCCTCCTAAACTACATCGTAACATAAAAAATAGACAGGGGATTTTACTTCCTGTCTACTTTTATCGTATCACTACATTTGAAGGAGGTTCTTGATACTATTTTGAAGCTTTTTTTGTTGTTTTCTTCTTAGCTACTTTTGCAACTGTAGCCGATTTTTTTGCTGTCTTAGCAAGATTGCTTTTTCTTCTTGAGGCTGTATTTTTCTTTATTAGCCCCTTTTTAACGGCTTTATCTATCTCGCTTTGTGCCTTTGATAAAGACTCTCTTGTTGGTTCAGCTACAAACTTCTTTGTTGCTTCTTTAATGTCTTTTTTAATATCCCTGTTATGATCTCTTAACTTTATAGCTTGCTTAGCTCTTTTTATGGCTGATTTAATTATTGGCATAACGTTCCTTTTAATATTGTAATAATTATCGTTTATTATAGAGGTAAAGAATATAAAAGTAAAGTACCTCTTTATTGACGTCATTAAAAAGGCTGTGCTATAGTAGCTTCATAAGTCTAACTTTTGGATAACTAAGTTAATGCAAGACGTAAAAATCAAACAACAAATTGTAGAAAAAATTAAAGAATCAACAGATATATTAATAACGGTTAGCGCTAATCCATCTGTCGATGATCTTTGTGCTGCTTTGGGTGTAACTATCATGCTTAATAAACTCGAGAAGCATGCAACAGCTGTTTTCAGTGGCAGCATACCTAAAGCGATCAGTTTTCTTGATCCCGAAAAAACATTTGAAGGTACAGTTGATGGACTGAGAGACTTCATTATCTCTCTTGACAAAGATAAAGCTGATCATTTGAGATATAAAGTTGATGGAGATGTAGTAAAAATTTTTATAACACCGTATAGAACGACTATAAATAGCGATGATTTAGAGTTCAGTCAGGGTGATTTTAATGTTGAAATGGTCATTGCACTAGGTGTTAGTAGTAAAGATCATCTTGATAAAGCACTAGCTAGTGGCAATAGAATTTTTGATGATGCGATGGTTGCGACAATCACCTGCGGAAAAGTTGCTAGTAATGTTGGATCGGTAGATTGGCATGATGATAATGCGAGTAGCCTTTGTGAGATGCTTGTAAGCTTAAGTGAAGCGCTTAAAGGCGAAAAGAACATTATTGATAAGCAGATCGCCACAGCTTTTCTTACTGGCATAGTTGATGCTACAGACCGATTTAGTAATACAAAAACAACATCAAAGGCTATGACTATGGCTGCACAGCTCATGGCAATTGGAGCTGACCAACAATTAGTTGCTTCAAAACTTGAAGAGTCCCATGAGATAGAAGAAAGACCGAAACCAATGGCGAATAACGAGAACTTAGCTCAGCCTAGCGTGACTAATGTTGTCCCAACTGTTGAAGAAAAAGCTCCGAATAATTCAAACGGTACTTTAACAGTAGATCACGAAAGAAACGGAAACCTTGATGAGGTAGCGAAACAAGTTGCTATTGATAATGAAGAAGATGCTGAAAAAGTCGCACAGCAAGCAGTTGATAATAGGCTCCAGCAAATGAGCGAAACAGATATTAGAAATATCAATCCCATGAGAGGCGCGGTAGATTGGAAGCCAAAGCCTAAGGTATCAGACTACGAAGAAAACAATAACGAAGAATCACCACTACTCGGTGGAACGTTGAATGCTACTACTGAGCAAGCAGCAGAGGATAAGAGAAAAGAAGAAGAAGAGAGTATGAATAAGACTATACTCACTCATAACTATTCTGATGATGAAAAACAAGACGATTATGAGCCAACCCTTGCTGAAATAGATGCAAAAAACAGAATGATCAATCGCGAGGATCAGACTGTACAGGCTAGAGCTAACATTGATGCTTTGTTCAGTGGTCAAAATATACCAGCACAAGGTGTTAATAGAAATGAGTTTGCTCAACATTTACCATTACCACCGGAGATGCCTGAATTTCCAGAGGGATCACTGCCACCAATTTATAATCATAGTGATAAACAAAATATTCCGGAACAACATCATGAAGAAGAGACCACGAACCAATTTGTGGATAACCAGTTTTCTAATGACCCCGGACAATTTAAAATCCCTAATCAAAATAAATGATTCTAATTGATAAGCCGAATGGTATTAGTAGCTTTGGTGTAGTGTCAGTTGTAAGACGTTTTTTTTCTGTTATGACTGGAAAAAAATGTAAAGTTGGTCATACGGGCACACTTGATCCATTTGCGACCGGTCTTCTGATATTACTAATAGGTGACGAATGCAAAGAAGCAGGGAACTATAGTAAACTCGATAAAGTCTATGAAACAGATATAAGACTTGGACAGGTTAGTAGTACTGGTGACCCAGAGGGTGAAATAAAAAATATTTCGGATTATACTCCAACTAATGATGAAATTAAGTCGACGGTAGCTTGTTTTGTAGGAAAAATTCAACAGACGCCACCTATTTTTAGTGCTATAAAAATTAACGGAGTTAGAGCTTATAAACTAGCAAGAAATAGTAAAGAGCCTATTGTTATGCCAAAACGCGAGATAGAAATATATGATATAAGTATAAAAAAATATGAGTATCCAATTATGTCTATTAAAGTACATGTAAGTAGTGGAACTTATATCAGAAGTTTAGCTACTGACATAGGTGAAAAACTTGGTACTGGTGCATATTGTCAAAGTCTTCGAAGAATAAGTGTAGGAAAATGGTCTGTTAATGATGCTGAAGACTTGAACAAATACAGGGTTTCAGCTAGCTAATCTCTTTTTGAATTTTATCAATTGTATCTCTTCGTTCCGCAATTCTACCAGTATACTGAGTATTCTTATTAACTTCTTCAATTTGTGATTTTAAATAATTGATTGCATCATCGCCGAAGTATGATGGATCTCCGTGGTGTTTGGCGACGCATTGCAATACTCTTTCCAAGGCGTCTCTATCCTGAGTTACAATAGTTTCTGCTGATATTTTTTTATCATGAATTGTGTTTTTAATGAGTTCATCAACGTCAGACTCCCCAGACCAGCTGTCAAGACCCTGTGTTACATTGTTCATCCATCCGGCTCCATAAAACTTCGGCTTCATGCCGTTTTTTCTTAGACCCTCAACTAGAGCAACCCTATGGTGGGAATTGCCTGATTTACTTAAGTCCATTGACTCGACTAAACCTAGGACATTATGAATATTACCGTTTGAGGCAACGTAGCGAATAGCCGACTCGACAGAATCTTCATCAGCGTCAATCAAGGTGACGCCATTCTTTGAATAGCTTTTTCCAAGGGCTAGATTCAGCTCATCATCATCGCTTAGATTATAATATCGGCTAATGGCATCTATGTTGGATATACTATCAACGTGTGCTTTATTAATTGTGCTGACGGAAGAAGCAAGAGAACGCTGTGCGCCATATTTATCAATTACATCTGCACCTGCAACTTCACGTTGAGCTGCACTATTCTCTAAGGCTTTGGCTAAATTATGTCCTTGTACTCTTTTGGCTGATTGAGTTCGCATACTTTGAATAGCTAGTTGTTGGGCATTAAGCTGACCGTTTTGAACAAGCGATTTCATGGAATCAGATAACCCAGTGTATTCGCTTGTATCTTGATATTCTTTTGTCGTTTGGACAGCATACTGCGCCCCTTGAGCGGCTTTAAGCATATTATTTCTTTCGTTTAAGACGTTCATTCTTAGCTTTTGCTCATCTAAAGTAATACCGGAGCCGGATTGTATCATCTGTCTGTCTAATTCTTGATTATCAAGTTCTAAGTTAGCATTGTCGGTTTTTAACTTGATATTTCTAAGTTGGACTTCAAGGTCGTGTGCTGTAGTTCCACTACGTCCTGCTGATGACAAATATCTTTGCCCTGAAACATTTTCGCCAAGCGTTTTTGTATTGGTGCTTTCACGCATTTGCTGATCTAAATTTTTAAAGTCGCCGCTATTAGTCCATCGGGCATCAGCACCCATTTCATTGATTTTTTTCTTGTACTCACGTCTTCGACGTTTTTGATCAATTCGTTGTCCATTTCTTTGAGCCGCTCCAAAAATACCCTTCTTCGGTTTTGTTCCAAGCATACGGGCCTTACTTTCTTCTGCACGGGCATTTGACCAGTTTTTTGTTCTATCGATAAGGCCTTTATTGGGGTTATTGATAATTCCGGCAATATTACTAAGCATTGATCCACTAAATTTAATGAGTAGTGGGGTAATGAATAGAGGTGCTATTTGTACAAACATTCCTAATATCACGGAATTTATGTTATCCGCGTTTTGAATAATTGCTATACCAGCTAATTGTGATCCTCCAAATATGACAGAAAAAATAGGAAAGATCATTAGCATCGTCATGAACGTTTCTTTCCATTTTTTAAACCAGGTTTCAGTATTTGGCAGCAGGTAGGCTATAAAAGCTAGCGGTGATAGTATAACAAGAACAACTATCAAAGCTTGCCGAGCAGCCATTATAAGTAAAGCTACCAGTATTGCCATTAGCCCGGTCATAAGAACTGGTAGAAGTAAATATATAACGCCTGCCCCATAGGTTGAAAGAGTTATAGCTCCTAAAACTATTCCGGCCCCAGCCATTGTTCCACCAGCTAGCACGGCGCTACTTATGCTTGACCAATTAATAAGTTGCCAACTATTCCCGCTAGCACCGACCAAGTGGTTACGTATGTCTAAAAATACTCCATTTAATGAGTTGCCAATTATATTGGAGGCGTCAACAGCGACAGCACATATAATATAGGACGCGTTCACGAGTACGGCAGCGATTATAAGCCTAGGAAGCATTTTTTTTATTCCATAGTTGCTTATGCCTATGTTGGTTATCTGTGAATATATTATTATAATAAATACAATTACGAAAATAACGTTAGCTATACTGCGCATCCACTGCCATGTTTTATAGAGTACGTTTGTTTGATCTGTCGAAATTGGTCGCACGTTCAAAAAAGATGTTAGTATGTTAAAAACTGAATCGACTCCATTTGCCAACGTGTTAGTGAGTGGACATATTATCCACCCAAGCCCACCATCTATGGCGCATGATGAATTCGCAGATGAGGATGAACTTTGTGGTGATACTGAAATATCAGAAGGACTGCCGATAATGCTATAGTTATTTTTTGATGAGTCGTAACTGTAAATAGCGTATTTTGCTGTAGCCGTAGTCTTCGTGTCTACGTCTGAAGCAAAATATATAACATATAATTTTGATCCGTTAGAATCTAAGTGCGTGTAGGCTTTTGTTCCGCTAAGTAGCCCAAGCTGGTCTAGCGTAGGACTAGTGCTGCTAGTAAGAGGGCCAGCATAAGTGGAACTGCTGTAACTAATATTGCTATTTTTCCATGTAGCGCTATCAGCACTGGCATTTGTTTTAGAAAAAGTAAGCAACAACAAAGAGGCCGTGAAAACGGCTAGAAGACTGAGTACAAACAAATTGCGCGCGGAACGAATCCCTCGCGAGACATACCTCGCAGTCACCCACATGCTAATTATAATAGCATTTTAAGGCTAAAAGTCAAGTAAAAAGCATCCCGATATAAGATATACCGGGATCATTTTTATGAAACGTGATACATGTTATACAGTGATATCCCTTGCCATAAATAGTAAGAAAAATCACCTATGAAAGAAAGCACCAATAGAATTGCCAAATTGCAGTCTCTGTATATAAGTCGACGCAATGATCCTGCCTGACACAAAATAATTGCAAGCAGAATAAAAAGCGCTATTATTGGACCACCAAGTTTGATAATGGTATAGGACAACCACCCAAATGTAAGAAGTCTCATTAATAGAATTATCAGTAAATTGGACGCAGCGACGATAAAAGAATTTAGCGCATCTTTGAAAAAAGATTTGTGTTTTTTGTAACGCACTATGCACTTAATTTTCAAGACTGTGAAAAACAAGCCAATCATCAATGGCCCTGCAACGAGCATTATTGCTGTTGATAATATCTTTCCATTAGATGGAGACGACTCCATGAACGGGAAAATAAACCCCGAAGCTATGCTATAAATAACAGTTGTGACAAAAATGTAAAATCGCTTGTCATTTTTAAATGCATCTTTTCCAGACATAGTATCACCTCATTAATAAAAGTACATCGCATAAAATTTACGAATATACTATATATAGTAATGATTAGGAAGTTTGTCAATAATAATGTATTATTAGAAACCTATCTTGAATAATTAAATGTCTTCTGGTACAATTTATGACAATGATTACACATGAGAATAAAGTAAAGGCTATAGACCTTGTAAAGAAGCACGAAAATGACACTGGAAGTGTTGAAGCTCAGGTTTCTATCTTAACAAATAGAATCAAAGAGATTACAGCACATCTAAAGTCTAATAAGCATGATGTAATGGCGCACAGGGGCCTTCTTCAACTAGTAGGTAAAAGAAAGAGACTATTGGGATACTTAGAAAAAAGTGATTTTGATAGTTATAAGTCTGTCGTCTCAACATTAGGCTTGCGTAAATAGTGCGAGAGATTGTTGTCTAGCTGAAAAATTGACTCATAATGTGGGTCGATTTTTTTAGTAGTAATAAATAATCGTATATAATATAAGAAGTAATTTAACAACAAGAAGCTAAGTGGTGGATAGAGCATTACGTAATATACGTATTACTGTACCCGTTACTTATCCTTCTTGTAGAAAGTGTTTCATGACAATAATAAACCCTTACGGAAAGAAAATCACGTCAGTTGAATGTGATTTCCTTGGAAAAAAATTAAAATTAGAAATAAATAAAGTTGGTTTTAGGACTACCGCTAGTGTTTTGGCAACTTATGGGGAAACGGTTGTTTTAGGTAGCGTTGTGGTTGGCAGTAAGCCTGTCCAATTAGATTATTTTCCGCTTAGCATAGATTATGAGGAAAGATATTATGCTTCAGGAAAGATAAGTAGCAGCAGATTCATTAAAAGAGAAGGAAGGCCAAGCGATGAGGCTGTGCTAGTCGGTCGTTTAATTGATAGACCGATTAGACCATTATTTCCGAAAGGATATCGACAAGAAATTCAAGTTGTAGCAACCGTATTATCATGTGATCCGAATTTTAGACCAGATATAATAGCAATGATTGCTAGTAGCGCTGCACTTAGTCTAGCTGGCGTACCATTTGATGGACCAGTTGCCGGTCTTAGGCTTGGATATCTTGATGGCGAATTTAAAGCGTTTCTATCACCGGAGGATAGAGAAAAAAGTAAGCTAGATTTGGCAGTTGCTGGTATTGAAAGTGGCGTTACTATGGTTGAAGCCGGTGCTAACGAATTGAATGAAGACATAATTTCAGATGCTATAGATTGGGCTTATAAAAATTACCAACCCGCAATAGAATTGCAAAAAAAATTGGTTAGTATCGTTAATCCCGAAAAAATTGAGTATAACCTTGTTTTGCCTGATGAAGAAATTCAAAAGTCCGTTGATAGTTGGGTAGATGGTAAACTTGGACCATCCGTGAGAAAACCATATGGAGAAAGAAACGATCTTATAAATCAGCTTAGATGGCAATTTCATGAAGAATATAGACAAGCTATTGGTGAAGAAGAATATACAAAACTCTACGACACATACGATGAGGCATTTACTATGGCTGTTCACAAAGATGTCAGAAAAGGTATCGTTGAAGAGCATATTAGACCTGACGGAAGACAACTAACTGAGATAAGACCACTATCGAGTGAAGTTGGAGTATTGCCACGAGCGCACGGATCAAGCTTGTTTACGCGTGGTCTTACGCAAGGACTGAACGTAGTTACGCTTGCTCCGCTCAGTTATTCACAAATGGTCGATACTATGGAAGTGACTAATGGTGAGCGTAGATATATGCATCACTATAATGCACCGGGATATACAGTTGGTGAAGTTCATCGCATGAGCTCACCAGGAAGAAGGGAAATTGGGCATGGTTATCTTGCTGAAAGAGCTCTTATTCCAGTACTTCCATCTATTGAGGAATTTCCGTATGCCATCAGAAGCGTGACAGAAATAATGAGCCAAAATGGATCAACGTCTATGGCGGCAACTTGTTCGAGCTGCATGGCTCTAATGGATGCTGGTGTTCCAATTAAGCGACCAGTTTCTGGCATTGCCATGGGTCTAATCGTTAATGGTGACGATCCATATATATTAAGCGATATAGCTGATGCAGAAGATTTTGCTGGCGATATGGATTTTAAAGTGACTGGCACGACTGAGGGCATAACAGCATTGCAGATGGATATGAAAGTCCATGGTCTAAAAAGTGAAGTTCTCAGAAAAGCCTTGAAGCAGGCTAGAGAAGGACGTATGTTTATACTTAATCATATGTTGACTACTATAGCTAAGTCTAGAGATAATATTAGCCCTTATGCTCCGCAAATCGAAAAAGTTAAAATAAATCCTGACAAAATAGGCTTAATTATTGGTAAGGGCGGTGAAACAATCAATAAGATAACTAATGAAACTGGTGCTGAAATAGACATCAAGGAAGATGGTTTAATTACAGTAGCTGCAAATGATTTGGAAAAAATATCAAAAGCCGTTAATTGGATAAAAGGCTTAGTTGAGGAACCAGAAGTAGGCCATATTTATGAAGGAAAAGTTGTTAGCATAAAAGACTTTGGAGCTTTTGTTAACATTATGCCTAATATAGATGGAATGGTCCATATTTCACAAATTTCTGATACAAAAATAGCAAAAGTTAGTGATGTATTGCATGAAGGTCAGATAGTAAAGGTTAAACTAATGAGCATTGACGATCGCGGAAGATTAAGTCTTTCTATAAAAGAAGTAAAAAACGATTAATGACTGAAAAAGAGCAACAATTAAATAAAGTTGGTCAGGACATTATTGATAATAATATTTGTTCTGACCTTGCCGGTCAGGCGACCCAGCTAGTGATTGGTGATGGTAATTCTGATGCAGATATAGTTTTCATAGGTGAGGCACCTGGAAAAAATGAAGACGAACAAGGTAAACCTTTTGTAGGTGCTGCTGGGAAATTTTTAAATGAAATGCTCGATAGTATTGGGCTAAAAAGAGATGATGTATACATAACCAATATAGTTAAGTATAGGCCACCAAATAATAGAGATCCACTTGAGGAAGAAAAGGCTGCTTTCTGGCCTTATCTCCTTAGGCAGATTGCTATCATAGAGCCAAAATTAGTAGTCACGTTAGGCAGACATAGTATGGAATACTTTCTGCCAGGTTTAAAAATCAGTAGCGTACATGGACAGCCAAAAAGAATCCAATTTGGAGAGGAAAAAATAGTAGTCTTGCCTCTATTTCATCCAGCAGCAGCGCTATATAACGGATCAATGAGAGCTACTCTAATTTCTGATTTTTCAAAAATACCACTAATTTTGAAAAAAATTTAACCGTAATAAGACCAAGTATTGATTTTGTTATTTTATCGTGTATAATAGATATCGATTATACATAAATGGAGTATATAAATGAGGTGTTCTCAATCAGTTGAATGGGCTGGATGCGTATTGGCTTTATTATCAGTCAATAATGGATCTATGACTAATGAAGAGTTAAATACAAGGTTGATGGTATCATCATCTTATTTAAAGAAAGTAACTCGCAAGTTGGTCGTATATGGCTTAATAGTTTCTTCTTATGGGAAAAACGGTGGTTTTAAATTGGCCAAATCTGCAGATTGTATTTCTATGTATGACATATTTAACGCAATAGAAGGAAATGGACTATTTTTTATTCCTAGCGGACTAATGGAAAAAGTTTTTCCAGGACAGCTAAAGAAAGTCAATGAGAGCAAAAGTATACTCGAAAAGGTATTTAGAAAGGCCCAAGACAGATGGTCTAAGGAAATGCAAGGTGTTTCTTTAAGACAAATCATTGAAGACAAGGTTTTTTATAATGACAAAAAGATTTAATTTATTATTTTCAGAAATAAGGCATATTTTTTCAAGCAAAATGCTTCTAATATCAACAATTGCCGTAATGTTTATACCAATTATGTATGCTGGTTTTTTTCTTGGTTCAGTATGGGATCCATACGGTAACACAAGTCAACTACCGGTTGCATTTGTTAATAACGACCAAGGTGCCAATTTAAATGGCAGTCACATTAATATAGGTAATGATATCGAGAAGAAGCTCAAGACTAATAATGGTCTCGATTGGAATTTTGTATCTAGTAAAGTGGCCGCTACTGGATTTGATAAGGGTAATTATTACATGATAGTTACAATACCATCTGACTTTTCAGAAGATGCTGCTACTGTCATGAATGCCACTCCAAAACAGAGTACGATAGACTATAAACTTGCTTCCTCGAAAAACTATATTGGTTCAATGATAAGCGAACAAGGCGTAAAAACGTTAAAGACAAGCGTTACATCTCAGATAGGAAAGGTGTATGTAAGCTCTATATTTGATGAAATAAGGAACATGTCGGACAAGCTAGACTTAGCATCAAGTAGCTCAGAAAAGATAACGAGCGCTTCGGGACAACTGTATGATGGATCGCTGTCATTAATGAATGGGCTAATAGCCTATAAAAATGGTATATCAACGGTTAACAGTGGGCAGAGCAATCTGAATGAAGCCATAAAAAGTAGTGCAAGCGGCAGTGCAGCTCTATATAGTGGGATTAGTCAATTAGATAATGCTTTGCCAAATCAAGCTACTAGTAATTTCCTAAGTAGTTTAGGAAAAGATCCGACTAAGATTTCTAGTGATTTAGCTACTATAAATGCAATATTAGGTGCAAACGGACAGTCGCCAATAGACACTAGGGCGATAACGACACTTTGTGATAATGACAGTACCGGTACTTGTAAAGGCGTAGCAACTGAGATTGCAATCAAGGGTGCGGCATCAAGTTTTGTGTCCTTGTATAATGTTAGACAAAAAATTGAAGATAGCGGTTTATTATCTGGTTCGGCAAAATTAAGTAGTGGTCTATCGTCTATTGCGAATGGGAGCAGTCAGCTAGTATCTGGAACAAATAATTTATACAGTAGCACAGACAAACTCATAACCGGTTCTAAAGAGCTATCAAGCAATTTAAAGCTTTTGGAGAGTGGCAGTAGTCTATTGTCGACAAGCTTAGCTAAGGCATCGAGCCAGCTTAAGATGCAACAGGTAACTGATAAAAACATTGACCATATTGTTGATTCAACTGAAATAAGCAAAACAACTAATGGAAATGTACCAGGCTATGGTTATGCACTAGCACCGTATGTCTTGTCGCTTGGGCTGTTTGTTGGTGCAATAACGTTTACTGTTATTTACCCAATCAGAAGGCACTATGCCGAAATAAAGAATGGATTTGTCTGGTGGTTAACAAAATTTATAGTAAGTGCTATGGAAGCAATATGTCAGGCTTTGATTATGGATTTAATAATGGAAAAATGTTTAGGCCTTGTTCCAGCTCACCAGCTAGATTTCATATTAATAAGTTGCACGACGTCTCTGACGTTCATGTCTATAGTTGTTTGCCTATCAATTATATTTGATAATCCAGGTAGATTTATAGCCTTACTATTATTAGTACTTCAATTGGGCGGATCAGGTGGGACATTTCCTCTCCAGCTATCTAATGAATTCTTTCGAGCTATAAATCCGTATATGCCGATGACATATTCGATACTAGGATTTAGACAATCAATATCATCTGGTCTTGGATACAATGTTTATTCAAGCAGCATGATAACGTTATTTTTAATCGGTCTGGTTGCACAATTAATATTGTTGATATTCTTTACATTTAGGCACAAAAGAGGATTTGTTAGAGCCGATGCCTAAAGGTCTTAAATTGACTTTATAAGTATTTTTTGCTACAATACATGCACTGATATGGGTACATTGCCCGTTAGCTCGTATGTGTCATTAAAATAAAATTAAGGAGAAACTATACTTATGGGTCAACGAAGACTCGCTAATATAAAAGGGGATGATGTAAGCAGAAGGCCTAACTCTCGTCCGAACAATACGAAAAATTCAATACTAAATAATGTAACTACAAGAAAAGGTGAAGTTATAAGAGCTCAAAGGCGTACTAATGAGGACGTTAATTTAAGAGCTAGCCAACACGTTATAGATATTCCAGTCAATAAATCTACATATAACGGATATGAGGGCAAGCAATATAGCTTAGCAGAACAAAAGAACATTCGAAAAGATAATTTTCCAAAACTTAGAATTATACCACTCGGTGGACTAGGCGAAATGGGAATCGGCAAAAACATGACGGCTTTCGAATACGACAATGACATTATAGTCATTGATATGGGACTCTTATTTCCAGGGAATGACTATCCTGGTGTTAACTATATTATTCCAGATACCACTTGGTTGGAAGAAAATAAAAGCAAGGTTCGAGGGCATATATTTACTCATGCGCACTTGGATCACATCGGTGCGTTTAGGCATATTATCTCCAAAGTACCAGCTCCTGTTTATGCAGGTAAATTTACTATTGGAATGTTACAAAAGTCTATGGAAGAATCACCTGATGGTTTTCAACCTGAATATATTGAGATGAGTGCCGAAAATCACGATAGAGTGCAACTTGGTGATAGTTTTTCGGTTGAGCTCGTTAGAGTAAACCACTCAATTCCTGATGCGGCAGCTGTCGTTATTCGTACGCCGGCTGGTGTAGTAGTCAACATGGGTGACTGGAGAATGGAAGACAAACCGGTTGACGGTAGAATCTTCGACATAGATAGGCTAACGGAAATTGCTACAAAAGAGGGCATTACCGTCCTTCTTAATGAAAGCACGAACTGTGAAAGTGAAAAAACACATTCATATAATGAATTTGATGTTCAACACAGCATTGGCCAAGTTATGGAGAAATACCAGAACAGCCGTTTGATAATAAGTTGTTTTAGCAGCCAGATACATAGGATGCAGCTTATATTAGATGAGGCTAAGATCCATGGTAGAAAAGTCGCTTTTGCTGGTTACAGTATGATTCAAAACTTAGAGGTCGCATTACGTTCTAACGTTATTCGAATGCCTAAAGATGTTGTTGTTAAGATGGAAGAGATTATTAGACTTCCAGATGAAAAAATTTGTATTGTGTGTACTGGTAGCCAAGGTGAGTTTAACGCAGTCTTAAATAGAATGGCCAGTGGAGCACACAAATTTATAAAGATTAAAAATAGTGATGCAATAGTTTTTTGTTCGAACCCGATTCCTGGAAATGAACCTTATGTTGTAAGAACGATAGATAACCTTATGAGAGAAGGCAGTGAAGTCATTCAAAATGGTAAGACGTTGCTTACTGGTATTGGCCCGTTACACTTATCCGGTCATGCGTATTATAACGATCACGTAAAACTTATAAATGCTTTGAATCCAAAATATTATATGCCTATTCATGGTGAATTCCATATGCTTGTTCACAACGCAGAAATTGCTGAACGTGAGGCGGGAATTAAAAAAGAGAATATTTTTGTCTGTGACAGTGGTGATATTTTAGAAGTTTCAGCACAGGGCGCACGTAAAAATGGTCGTATCCAGGTTGGTGGCATAATGCTTGATGACAACGATACTGTTGTAAGCGAAGTAGTTTTGAAAGATAGAATGCACATGGCTAGTGAAGGCATATTTGTAGTTATTCTAACGCTACAAAAAGGAACAGGCCGACTGTTAACTAGTCCTGATATAATATCGAGAGGTTTTATATATCTTAGAGATAGTGAAGAGCTTATGGGCGTAATAAGACAATATCTAAGGCAGAAAGTATCGCATGATTCCATTGGAAAACGAGTTGATCTTGATGTTTTCAAAAAAGAAATTAAAGATGATATCACTTATATTCTCTATGATCAGACACATAGAATGCCAATCGTAATACCAGTTGTAAATGAAGTTGGCGGTGACAAAAACGTCATGAGACAGACTATTGGCGATCATGACAATAACAATATAAAGAACAGGGAATTAGATAAAATTATAGAAAATAGAAAATTATCTAATAATAAAGAAGAGCCTTCAAGTAAAGAAGATGCTAGAAGTTACTAAAAAACTTTTTTGATATATAATAAGTACGTGTCAACACTAAGGGTAAAGTATGCCTAGAAAAAAAACATATAAAAAAAATAAGAAACCGGTTATAAGACACCAGTTACCAGGTGGTTTCTGGTCTCAAGTGTGGGCGGTCGTTTTAATTGCTATCTCAATTGTTTTTATTGTTTCATGGTTTGGCTTTGGCGGACCTATATTAGAGTCGTTTTTCAAATTAACGATGGGAATAGTTGGCTATTCTTTGTATACCATTCCACTTTTCTTTATTTATACAGCTGTATTAATATTTAGAGCTGAAGATAATAAAATTCCCTTTGTTATCAAATTTGCTGTCGTTTTAGAAATAATATTATTCTCGGGTCTGTTCGGTCTAATAAAGAGTGGAAATAGCCAATACGGAGGATCAGTCGGGACTTTTATAGATAATGCATTTTTAGAATTAGTTAATTCTGGAGTTGCTGCTTTTATTTATGTACTAATCATATTTTTGACGACTTTATTTATTTTTAGCATATCTCCCAAGACCTTCCTGAATGATATGTTCAATTTATTTAAAACTGACAAAAACAAAGAGAAAGATACAGAAGCATTAAGAAGAAAAGAACCGGTACTAGCTTCTAATAACGAGTCAACAATAGCTAAGAAACCTAACGATTTTAAGTTGAATGCGAGCGTCCCTATGCTAGATCATAGTCAAATTCAGAATGACAAAAAGGACGCTTCGTCCAAAAGCAGTCAATCGGGTGTTGAAGATCAACAAGCGCTTGTTACCGTGAGCGATCCTAACTGGAAAACACCAAGTCTAGATTTGTTAGAGAAAAAACAGAGTCCGGCTGATGCTGGTGATGTAAAGCAAAATGCGCAGATAATTCATGATACATTGGCAGAGTTTGGAATAGAGGTTGAGATGGAGGGTGCTAATATTGGGCCTAAAGTTACACAGTACACGCTGCATCCACCTAGTGGCGTTAAACTAACAAAGATAACGCAGCTCGAAACAAACCTAGCGCTTAATTTAGCTGCTTCAAGCCTTCGAATTGAGGCACCTATTCCTGGTCAAAGGGCAGTTGGCATAGAGGTTCCAAATAGAAAAGCTGCTGATGTTAGGCTTTATAGCATTCTTGACAGCAAACAATGGAAAAATACTCGTGAACCATTAAGCTTTGCAATTGGTAAGGACATAGCTGGAGAGCCTGTTGTCGGTGAATTGAATAAAATGCCACATTTACTCATTGCTGGTCAAACTGGTAGCGGAAAATCAGTCATGATCAATACTCTTCTAACAAGTCTTTTATATAGAAATAGTCCAAGTGAAATGAAACTTATATTAGTTGACCCTAAGAGAGTTGAGATGGTCCCATATGAGGGCATTCCTCATCTTTTGACGCCAGTTATAACTGAGCCGGATAAAACGATAAGTGCCCTTAAGTGGGCTGTCAATGAGATGGAACGAAGATATAGGCTTCTCGCAGATGAGAAAATGCGCGATATAAAGGGCTATAACAACAAGATGAATTCAAGAGCTAAAAAGATAGAAGTTTCTGATGATGATAATAATATTAAATCAGTAGAACAGACAGAAGGAGCTATGCCATACATAATCATAGTTATCGATGAGCTAGCTGATTTGATGATGATGGCTCCTAGGGATGTTGAGGCTCTTATAGTTAGAATTGCACAAAAAGCAAGAGCTGTTGGAATACATCTAGTTCTAGCTACGCAGAGACCTAGTGTGAATGTCATAACGGGCATTATAAAAGCAAATATACCTGCTAGGATAGCTTTTACGGTTGCTAGCCAAATAGATAGTCGCACAATTTTAGATCAGATCGGAGCAGAAAAACTGCTTGGTCAAGGAGATATGCTCATTAAGACGGCATCAATGTCTAAACCAAAAAGAATTCAGGGTGCATGGGTTATGGATGAAGAGGTTATTAAAATCGCTAACGATCTCTGTCTACAATCGGCGCCACAATATAATGACGATATTATTTCGCAGCCTGTTCAGATGAATGGAAAGGGAGGTGTTGTAATGGATTTTGATTCTTCAAATACTGGTGGCGATGATTTATTTAAGGATGCTGTAAGAGTAGTTGTTGAGAGTGGAAAAGCGAGTACTTCGTTGCTTCAAAGAAGACTAAGAGTTGGATACGCCCGAGCAGCCAGGATTATTGAAGAGATGGAGGAACAGGGCATAGTAGGTCCACAGGACGGCGCAAGGCCGAGAGAGGTTCTGATAGATAGTCTAGACGATGTTTCTAGTAGCTCTAATGATTAAAAAGTGTACACTGGAAGAGTATGACAGATCACAAAAATATGTTATACTAACTATGTTGAACTCAGCTTATATTTAGTATAAGCATCCATAATATTAAAGATTTAAGGATTCCAAAGGAGAATTTATGAAGGACTATGAGTTAACCGTATTAGTAAACCCTGATTTAGAGTCTAATATGGAAAGTCCACTTTCAGAAATAAGAAAACTAATTTCTGATAATGGTGGAAATATAAAAAAAGAAGATGTTTGGGGAAAGAAAAGGCTTGCTTACAAGATAACTAAACAGGATTTTGCTGTTTATGTATTTTTTGAATTAGAGTTGCCTGCTACTGCTCCACTAAAAATTAGCAACGTTTTAAACATATCAGATAAAGTGCTTAGATATCTTCTAGTAAAAGCTGATAAAAAAGCATTGAAGAACAGTGAAGAAGAAAAATAATTTAGCAAAGGATCGTTATGGCAAGAGGTATTAATCAAGTTATATTGATGGGAAGATTAACTAGAGACCCTGAAACTAGGATGACCCCGGGTGGTAAAAGAGTTACCAGCTTTAGTTTAGCGGTTGATAGACAAGGTAGCGATGGACAGGCTGATTTTTTCAATGTCGTTGCCTGGGAAAAAACTGCTGAACTAATTTCTCAATACCTTACTAAGGGTAGAAGAGCTCTTATCCAAGGTCGTCTTAGACAAGATAGCTGGGATGATAAGGAAACTGGTAAAAAGAGAAGCAGTATAGAAGTTGTAGCTAATGACGTGACTTTTCTTGATGGTCCAAATGGTTCGTCAAATAATGGTTCATCAAATACGAGTAGTTCTTCAAATAGCAGTAGTGATGTCGTGATTGAAGATATCGATGACAAACCGATTGATTTAAGTGAGATACCTTTTTAATAAAATTTAAGGAGTTTTTTATGATGAGAAAATTTAAAAAAGATACGCCAGTGTATTTTGATTACAAAGATATAAAGGTTATTGAAAGATATATTAATTCATATGGTCAAATTGACCCAATAGCTAAGACTGGTCTTAGCGCAAAGCAGCAAAGGCAATTAGCAACTGCAATTAAGAGAGCTAGACATTTAGCAATGTTGCCATTTGTTATAACAGAATAGAGGTATAAATGTATCAGCCAACGGATTTAAAAAAAGGAACAATTTGTCAAATAGATAATAAGCCATATAAAGTTATTGATTATGGCCAAAAAGTTATGGGTCGTGGTGGTAGTATTGTTAATGTTAAGCTAAAAAACTTAATTGATGGTAGTGTTATAGCCAAGACTTTTAAAGGCCAGGAAAAGATAGAGAGAGCGGACGTTTCATCAAAGGATGTCCAATATCTATATAATGATGGCGAGTCATTCTATTTTATGAACCCAGAAGATTTTGAACAATTCCAGTTATCAAAAGATACAGTTGGTGATATTGTTAGCTATCTTAAAGAAGGTGATATGCTTAGCCTACAGTTTTTTGGTGATCAAGTTATCAATGTTGAGCTACCAAAAAATGTATATCTTAAAGTCACGTATACAGAAGATGTAGTAAAAGGTGATACTGCGACAAATGTCATGAAGGACGCTACAGTAGAAACCGGAGCAAGGGTTAGAGTCCCATCTTTCATTAAAGTTAATGACGTAATATCAGTGGATACAACTACTGGTGAATATAGAGAACGCAAAAAAGATTAATATCGTGAAGACTAGAGCAGATCTTGGATTGTTCAGTAGGGGTCTAGTACAATCTAGGTCACAGGCGTTAAATCTAATAAAATTAGGAAAAGTAAGAATTAATGGGGCACTCGCTATTAAGCCGAGTGCCTTAATTAGTGCTGATGATAAAATTTCAATAGACTCTGACGAAAAATATGTAAGTCGAGCCGGTTTTAAACTTGCTAGTGTTGCTAATTATTTCGAAATTAATTTTACTGATAAAACTATTTTAGATGTTGGTAGCAGCACGGGTGGTTTTACTGACTATGCAGTTAAGAACGGAGCCAAGTTAGTCTACGCGGTTGATGTAGGCACTAATCAACTACATAAATCTTTAAGGAACAATCCAAAAATATTATCTTATGAAAAGACAGATATTAGAAACTTCGTCATAGATAAAGATAAGTTACCAGATATAATTTTAATGGACGTATCGTTTATAAGCTCTAGGCTTATCCTACCGTATTTATGTGAAAGACTATCTAAATCAAATACTATTTTTGTAATAATGGTAAAACCACAATTTGAGATACAAAGTAATCTCGGGCTTCGTAACGGTGTAATAAAAAATGATAAAATTAGACGTCAGGTCTTTAAAGACTTCGAACTATGGTCAAAAAAATACTTTAAAATAGTAAAAAAGAAAGATAGCGAAGTAGCTGGTGAAAAAGGTAACCGTGAAAGATTTTATTTGCTAAATAAAATACAGATTAAACATTAAAACGAAATTCAACAATGTCGTCTTTACCCATAGTATAATCTTTACCTTCTGTTCTTACTCTTCCGGCATTTTTTACATTTTGTTCAGACCCTAGTTCTACGAGATCGTTGTAGTTTATAATTTGAGCTGCGATAAAGCCTCTCTCGAAATCACTATGAATGGCGCCTGCTGCTTGTGGTGCTTTCGCGCCCTTTTTAATTGTCCAAGCTCGAACTTCTTTAGGCCCAGCTGTGAGAAAACTTTGTAGACCTAATGTATTATATGCAACCGAAGCCAACACTGACAATCCAGATTCTTTTATCGAATACATATTCATTAGTTCTTGTTTTTCGTCATAGTCGAGATCTTTTAGCTCTTCTTCTATTTTTGCGCATACAAAAACTGATTTTGATGGTTGAACGATAGCACTAAGTTCATCCTGGAATGATTTATCGGTGATTTTGTCTTCGTCAATATTAAATAGATAGATAACGGGTTTAGATGTTAACAAATGTAGGTTACTAATTTCATTAATATCTAAATCTGGTAGAGATGAAAGAGGTGTACCATTATATAAGTGTCTAAGTAATGATTCCAAATAGTTTTCCTTTTTTTCGGCTTTTTTGTCACTTCTTGCGTCTTTTCTAACTTTTGGCAGTGACTGTTCAATAGTCTGAATATCGGCAAGAATTAGTTCGGTATTTATTATCTCTATATCATTTTTTGGATCAATCTTGTTGTTGACATGAATGACGTCATTATCCGTAAAGTCTCGAACAACATGAACTATTGCAGAACATTCTCTAATATTTGCTAAAAATTGGTTTCCCAATCCCTCTCCTTTGCTAGCACCTTTTACTAATCCGGCAATATCAACAAACTGGATTGTTGCTGGCAAAATTTTGTCGGCTTTATACATTTTTTGTAATACGCTTAGTCTTTGGTCTGGAACTGAGACAATACCTACGTTTGGTTCAATTGTTGCAAATGGATAATTTGCGGCTAAAGCCGTTCCGTTAGTCAATGCATTAAAAAGCGTAGATTTACCAACATTCGGGAGACCAACTATTCCAATAGATAAACTCATAGTTATATTTTAGCAAAAAAATCATCTATGCTATAATTATTCCCATTGGGACAAGAAGAAACAGTGGCTAATAGGACTATAATAAAACAAAAATATCATAAAGCTATTCTCATAGTTGCTGCTTCAGTCGTTTTTTTGCTTATAACGTCAGTAGTAATTTATTTATTTGTAATAAATCGGGAAAGTAATGCAGCTAAACAGTCGCTAGGTTCTATTGATAATAAAAGTTCAACAATCATAAAGCAGCATAACCAAGTTCAAAGTGCAGTAGATTCTGCGAATCAGTTATATGGTCAAGGTAAGAAGAATGATGCCATTGCAGCTTATAATAGCATAATAAATTCATCATCAAATACGAGTGATCAAAAAAAGTATGCGTTGTTAAATCTGTCAATCACCTATGCGAATGATAACGATTATAACGATGCTTTAACATGTGCATTGAAGGCAGAAAAAATTTCTAAAGACGAAAGCACCGAGCAACAAATAGCATATATATATGAGAAGCTAGGAAATAAAGCGTCTGCAATTATATACTATAAAGAAGCAAAGAAAATTAGTGATGCGAGTGAGTTCAATTTTGATAGTAGTAATTATCAGAAAAAGATAGAGGAACTGAGTAAATGACTAAGCATTTCAGAATTAAATGCTTGATTTGTTTTATTTTACTATTCATTGTTGTAGGGGCTTTAATCATTAGCAAAAATGTTTTAGCCGATCTTGGTGTTGGAGAAACTTATGGATATTTTTTCAATCAATCACATGTCTATGGCTATGATAATGAAGGATGTCGTGGATGTGTGCTTCCAAAGAGATACAACGGCAGGACGGTAGCTATACCGGATGGTGTTAATAGTGTTAGCAGTTTAATAAACTTTCTAAAAAGTGATTATAACGGAAGTACTAAAAATATGGTTGCTTTTATTGTTGACACAATGAGAGCTAATGCATCTAGGTCTACCACTATAACAAATAGTGATTGGAGCGACTTAGAGAATAGGCTATCGCAATCTAATATAAGTATTAATTGGTCGACCTATCATATTGCCAACATGAACACTTATCAGCAAGCGACTAATAGTACAAGATCCACTTCAGCAAACGATGTATCTTGGTCGACTCAAGGACAAAGTGGAGCTGCTATAGTCATATCAGATAAGAGGAACGGTGAGGCTCTTTATGCGCTATTTCGCGACTGTGCTAATCCAGACGGTGGACTTAAAGGTATAGAGCCGATAGAACAAGATGTAAATACTTCGCTGTCATCTTTGGTACCATCTATAGAAACATCGTTTGGTAGTGGCCAAATTATGGAAGGTGGTAATGCTGTTAATTATGTAACTGGCAAGGCTAAGGCGAACGGAGATACAACATACCGTTTACTTAAGGAAGGGAGCAGACCAGTTGGTAACATGTCTGGTAAATACGATACGCTAGACAGTCCGCAAAACTATTTCAGCAATTGGCAAATATCAAAAGTTATTTATGGGCCTAATGATGATTCATATAACAACTTTGGTTCTGTTAATCAGAATAATGGTCAAAACCCATGTTCGTATTATGGGGGAAAATCTTGTCAGTCATTCTCTTCGGGTAGTGGCAGTACATTAAGTAGTGGCAGTACATTTACTAAGACAGTAGACAATGTTAGCATAGATGACCTTCAATCTGGTTCAAAAGTCTGTTATGGCATGTCGGTATACAACTCTGGATCTAAATACGACAGTCGCTATTATGGCCGTCAAATAAATCAGACCTGGATCCCAACTTATACCACGTATCCAATATATTCGACTGATAAAAAAGGTAATCCTATAGTTACAGGATCGTACACCGTTCAAACGGGTGTCATGGAAACTGGATGGGATGTATTATCACCAAGCTCAACTCTGCCTAACGGTCAATGGGCTCACTCTAACCTAAGTTGTGTTGTCATAGGAAAAAAACCAAAGATACAAGTACAGGGTGGTGATTTAAGTACTGGAAGGAGTACAACCTCTACGTCAGTTAATGTTGACACCTTAACATCAGAGAAGAATAATACTCTTTATGGATCATGGGCTGAATATGCAATGTATATTGCCGGTAAAGTTGATGGAATGGCAAGTGGAAACTATTTAAGAAATGGTGAAGCTATCAGTGGTCTAAGTAACAATCAAAAAAACATGATTGTAAATAACATATCCATATGCCAATACAGCCCGCTGACATTTAGCAACTTAGCTCTATTGTCTAGTGCTACGTCATCATCAATTAGAACAGCAAGTTGTGACGACAGTGTTAGCCCGGGAATGAAGGCAGGCTACGCATTATCTACTGCATCGCCTGATGTATCAGCTAGCTTTGCTGCAACGAATAACGTTGGTGGTGGTGTGGACCTGAACAGCCTAAGCTCAGGTGTATATAATGCAGGAAATATATCAGTTAGTGGCAGTAATATACCAACAGGGAAGAGCATTATTATTAAATCAACAGGAAAAGTCACTATTACTGGTGACATAAAGACTCAACTCGATAATGTATCTTCTATAGATCAAATTTCTCAGATAATAATAATCGCTAATGAAATTGATATAGATGAAGGTGTGCAGAGAGTAGACTCATGGCTAGTTGCTAAAACTAGTGGCGAGACAGGGATACTAAATACATGTGATAAATATGCAAGTAGTGCCGATAGCGTATCGCAGCTTAATGCCAATGATTGCAGTAAGCAGCTGACCATAAATGGCCCAGTGGCTGCTGATAAAGTATATTTCTTTAGAACGGCAGGTAGCGAAGCCGACTCTGATAGTAATATATCTGCAGAAATATTTAATTTACCAGCAACTACATTCTTATGGTCAAAAGCACGAGAGAAAGGTTCTGCATCCGGTTCTGAGTCTACGGTTACTACTGTCTACCAAACTGAAAAACCAGTAAGATATTAAAATTTGGTGTTGCACTATTATTCGTTAAGTATGTACAATAATACTGGTTATGGTAGCTAATTAGATGAAAAAAATTATTGACATTTCAAAACACAATAAAAAAAGTAAATTATTTTTGGCGCTAACTTTGCTGATAATCTTTCTCGTTGTTGTAGCAGTTGTTTTTTTCTTTTTAATTAAGAATAAGGTGATATTTTCTAGTAAAGAAACTAATAATCAAGTAAGTGTTACATCAGTTGAAAATAATAAAATAACTAATAGCCAAATTGATGCTGGACAGGCAGCGGCTTCAGGAAAATATGATTCTGCAATAAAAACCATTGACGAACAATTAAGCAGTACTACAGATAATGACATTAAGTATCGTTTATTTATGCAAAAAAGCGCAATACTTGTTAATAAGTCTGATTTGTCGTCTGCGTATGATGCGGCTATCAGCGCATATAAAATTAGTAAAACGGCTAATAGTGCAGCAAATGTAGCTTATGTTCTAGCTAAGATGAATAAAAATAGTGATGCTATTTCTTATTATAAAATTGCAATATCGTTGATTGATTCTAGTGACCCGATGTCTGGGACAGATAAAACTTACTACCAAAGTTTAATAGACAATTTAGGAAAATGATATGAAGATGAAATTTAAAAGTAGAATCGTTATAGTAATTGCATTCGCTTTTGTGCTTTCTTCCGCACTTGTATATTTATTACCAGAGCATGCAAATGCCGGTACGTGTGATTCTGGTTGGTCGATTTTGGGTTCAAGAAAATATCATGGATATTTTACTGGTGTTTGTGACTGGGGCGGTACCTCAGTCTTACCAGTGCGTAGTGATGGACAAGCTCTTCCAAGCAGCAGCATCAATAGTGTTGACTCTTTAATAGGACTTTTAAGAAGCTACTATAATGGCGGTGATGCACAAGAAAGAACTGGTGCTGAATTTATTTATCATACTATGGTTGGTGACAATGCCGGGGTGTCACGTAATGTTAGTGATAGTGATTGGAATAATCTGTCCAACACATTAAAGCAGCTTACAATTGATTGGTCTGGTGATGTTAGCAATGCCGCAACTGGTATTAATAGCTATTGGCAAGGGACTGTTGGTGAGGGAAGCGACGGAACTAACAATGATGATGCATTCTATTATGAAGTTAAATCACCAGAACCAGGGATAGCCATTTATAATAGTGATGGCAGTATTGCTTATCAGCTATATAGAAAATGTGCCAATCCTAATGGTTTTATAAACAAAATAGTTCCACCGGACCATCAGCAACAAAATGATTCAGTCAGTCTTCCAAAAGTTGTTCCATCTATAAGCACGTCTTTTACTTCTGGAAAAATCATGGAAGGCGGCAATGCTGTTAATAATGTAACTGGCAAGGCGCAAGCTGTTGGTGGCAATTCTACATATACTAATATAAATCATTCATATATATCTGTTGGTAGCATGTATCCGTATGCATATAACACTATGAGTATGACTAATTTTTTTAACCAATGGCAGGTGTCAAAAGTTATTTATGGGCCTAATGATGATTCATATAACAACTTTGGTTCTGTTAATCAGAATAATGGTCAAAACCCATGTTCGTATTATGGGGGAAAATCTTGTCAGTCATTCTCTTCGGGTAGTGGCAGTACATTAAGTAGTGGCAGTACATTTACTAATTCAACTGATAATGTTAGCATAGATGACCTTCAATCTGGTTCAAAAGTCTGTTATGGCATGTCGGTATATAACTCGGGAGTCGTTGTAGATGAACCGAATCTTGAAATTAATCAGAGATATCATGCTATATATACAACAACATATTATAGCGACAGTAAGGGCCATCTGCACTCTTATACTTATCAGTCTGGTGTCAATAAGGATTACACAGAGGTTCTTAGGCCAGGTTCTACGAGGCCTAACGGTCAATGGGCTCACTCTAACCTAAGTTGTGTTGTCATAGGAAAAAAACCAAAGATACAAGTACAGGGTGGTGATTTAAGTACTGGAAGGAGTACAACCTCTACGTCAGTTAATGT
>Ga0224525_1000215_pt1 | contig 28495 bp, 21 predicted proteins | sample CFST100metaG_FD_179874 | JGI IMG/M metagenome (GOLD analysis project Ga0224525, IMG submission 179874) | Peat soil microbial communities from Stordalen Mire, Sweden - C.F.S.T100 | ecosystem: Environmental > Terrestrial > Soil > Wetlands > Peat | place: Sweden: Norrbotten County, Stordalen Mire...
ATATATCGGAGACGAACCACTCCAGTTTGTAAAAAAATTCCATAACATCAAGGTTGCCGTTGATGAAAAAAGAGTACGGGGCATTCATAAGCTGATGGATAAATTTCCCGATCTCGGACTGGTTTTATTGGATGATGCCTTTCAGCATCGATGGGTAAAACCGGGTATTTCCATCCTGCTTACCGATTACCATCATCTTTTTACGGAAGATCATGTGGCTCCTTCGGGGCAGTTGAGGGAATTCCATTCCGGGGCTAGGCGGGCAGATATTATCATCGTGACAAAAACCCCGAAAGTATTTTCCCCAATCACCCGGAGAAGGATACTGGATGATCTGAAACCCAGACCTTCCCAACAACTTTTCTTTTCCTACATCCTATATGGAGATCTTATTCCGGTCAATGAGGAACAGGATCTGGCAGTCCTTCAAAAGTTAAGTTATATCCTTTTATTTACCGGGATTGCAAATGATTATCCTCTCCAGGAAGAAGTCCGGAGAAAATGTACAGATCTCAGCATCCTGAAATTTCCTGATCATCACCAGTACAAAATGAAAGACCTGGAAACTATCTTGGAGCGTTTTGAGGATCTTCCGACACGAAAAAAAATCATCCTGACAACCGAAAAGGATCTTATGCGATTGAAAAATCCCGAATTCAGTAATTTTTTTAAAAATCTTCCGTTATTTTACCTTCCTATCGAAATCAACTTTCACGAAAAAGACAAGCAGAAATTTGACAAACTTATACTAGATTATGTCGGACAAAATCAAAGAAACCGTTGAATTTTTACAAGCCCGGATATCCCTGAAACCGGATATCGGAATAATTCTTGGAACAGGGTTGGGCGGCCTTGTCAATGAGATCGAAATCCTTCACACCATTCCCTATACCACGATCCCGAACTTCCCTGTTTCCACAGTCGTCGGACACAATGGGCAACTGATTTTCGGGAAGATGAGCGGAAAAAACATTATTGCCATGCAGGGACGCTTTCATTATTACGAAGGTTATTCCATGCAGGAGGTGGCATTTCCTGTTCGCGTGATGAAACTTCTCGGGATTCAACTTCTTATTGTTTCCAATGCCAGCGGTGGGGTGAATCCTTCGTTCGATGTCGGCGACCTGATGATCATCGAGGATCACATAAACCTGATGAAGGATAACCCGCTTATCGGTCACAATGATGACAAGCTGGGAACCCGTTTTCCGGATATGGGCCATGCTTACGACCGCGAACTGATCTCGAAAGTATTTACCATTGCCGGTAAGCACGATATCCATCTGCAGAAAGGAATTTATGCGGCCGTTTCTGGGCCTACTTTTGAAACCCCTGCAGAATATCGTTATATACGTACCATCGGGGCCGATGCAGTAGGGATGTCAACAGTTCCAGAGGTGATTGCCGCACGTCATATGGGATTGCGTTGCTTTGCATTCTCAGTGATTTCCGATCTCGGTGTTCCCGGGAAGATCGTGAAGATCACACACCAGGATGTGATAATGGCAGCAAGCAATGTTGAGCCTAAGATGACGAAGATTTTAAAGGAACTAATCGGAACCCTCGACTAATCCTAATTCAGGTTAATGTCCATTATCTTAAGCTTCCATCGTATCCCGATCCTGCATTTTTTTTGGCCTAAGGGAATGATTGCCAGGCTGACGCCAATGAGGGATCCGCCAATGATCATGGTTCGCGGGACGAATACCTGTTCCTTGTTGATCAGGTTATTGAACGAATCAAGAATAAAATAACCGGCTCCTGCGTAAAAAAGAAACCGGGTCATAAGTTTCTGGAAATAATAATGCTTGTAAACAGCACTGATATCGGATAAGGGAATGATGGTGCGGGGGCCAATTGTAACTGAGCTGTCGGTAAGGTTCCACAAATAACTTTTAACAATCAGATTCTTTTTTTTCGTCCTGATCTTCACATCATCGCCGAGATGAAATGCATACCGGGTCGGAGTCCCGATCTTCTCAACTACTAGTGTTTTCTGAGCAGATGCTCCTGAAAAGACTGCAAAGATTACCAGCGGCAGGATCAGCTTTCTCATGATCTTAATATCTTATGCTAAGTTACTAAATTTTGCAGCGTCCTACTTTAAAATTAACGAATTTTCCTTCCCGGTAAGGAATGTAGCTGCAACATGCATAGTGAGAATTGATTACTTTTGTTTCTCCTATGAGGAAGTACTTTGCCTTTTTACTTCTTATTCTGTTTTTCGTCAGGTGCGGTGAGGATAATGAGCAAAACCCTGTTTTCCCTACCACCAGGTTGAAAAAGCCACCCATTGGCAGAGAGCAAGAGGCTGAGGGCAGAAGGCAGAGGGCAGACAGAGGACAACGGTCCATAGACCACAAACTGCGGACTGCAAACCACAGAACTCAGGCTTCAGACCTCAGACCTCAGACTTCAGGCGTTCAACATCCGACCATTGACACCGCATTGATCAGAAAGCTGATTCATATGTACACTTCGGATCTTGAGATCGATTTCCGGGAACCGGTGAACCGTGTGTACCTCTTCTCACCTGTCGAAAATCCCGGGTTCTCATCGCTGATCCTGCTGAGTCATGACCGTTCCATTCGGATCAACTTTGATAATGATATCCTTGATAATACTGACCGTTATTATACGAACGGGATCCGTTTTGATTTTATCAGCCCGTTCCTGAAACAATCCCCCCTGTCGTGGCTGATGGTTCCTTATTGGGGACGGGGGATCAATTATTACGGCGTTTCGATCGGGCAAAACATGTACACACCTTATACGACAAAAGTTGGCGGCATTCATCAAGGTGATCGGCCTTATGCAGCCTATCTTTTTTTCGGAAGTTTCAAGATTTCCAACGATCCGGGTAAAAAATTCCGCCAGACCAGCGAAATCGACCTTGGGGTAATTGGGCCATCGGCATATGGCGATTTTGTGCAGAAATCATTTCATAACAGTGTACCCACGAATAACGAACCGCTGGGTTGGGAATACCAGGTACAGAACGACCTTGTTCTCAACTACAACTTAACCTATGAGAAAGGACTTGTAAGCAACCGGAGAATGGAACTTAACCTGAATGGGGTTGGAGCATTGGGAACCCTGTATACCCATATGGGAGGCGGTTTTCAATTTCGTGCCGGCCTGATGAATCCCTACTTCGGCACCTATGGTTTTTCCAGCATGAAGGTCAATAAAGTAAAAGATTATTCAAAATTCCAGGCATTTGTTTTCTTTACCTCCCTTGGAAAGTTGGTGGGTTATGATGCAACGCTGGAAGGCGGTATGTTTAACAAGTCGAGTATTTACACGCTTAAAAGCAGGGAGGTATCCCTCTTCACATACCAGGGAACACTGGGGTTCACCCTGTCATATGCAGGGATCCGGCTCGATGTCGAACAGTTTTTATTAAGCCCTGAGTTTCATGGCTGTGCGTGGCATAAATGGGTGCACATAGGCGTGACCTTCGGGATGTGATTGTTGAAAAATAAATCACAGTGCATTTGTGTTTACCTTGGGAATAAGTCCTACTTTTGAAAGATGGAAGAATTTAGTAATAGCGCTGCAGAATCCGGTAATTCAGGCAGGAACATTCCTCTTTCAGGACAGGGACTTGTAAGAAAAAAGCCCAGAAAGGCGCCGGGGACCGATCTTGTTTTTGAGCATGGGAAAGTGCCTCCCCAGGCAGTGGATCTGGAGGAAGCTGTGATCGGGGCCATGATGCTGGAAAAAGACAAGCTGGCTGCCGTTATTGAATTGCTGAAGCCAGAAGTTTTTTACAAGAGCGAACATCAGCTTATCTATGGCGCAATCACACGGTTATTTTCCCAGGTTAAGCCGGTAGATATCCTTACCGTGACGGATGAGCTCAGGCAATCGGGGGAGCTGGAATTGGTGGGAGGCGCTTACTATATCGCGATGCTGACGAACCGGGTCGCATCATCGGCCAACATCGAATTCCATTCAAGGATCATTCTTCAAAAACATATCCAGCGCGAACTGATCCGTATCTCTTCTGCTATTATTAAGGATGCGTTTGAAGATACGACGGATGTATTTGAACTCCTTGACCGTGCAGAAAGCAATTTGTTTGCCGTTAGTGAGACCAGTATCCGCAGGAATGTCAGGAGCATGCAATCATTGGTGAAAGAGGCGGTAGCTGAAATTGCCGCAGGCCGGTCGCATGACGGGCATCTGCGCGGTGTAGGCTCTGGGTTTACAGAAATCGACCGGGTCACTTCCGGCTGGCAGAAATCCGATCTGATCATTCTTGCTTCCCGCCCAGGGATGGGGAAAACGGCTTTTGCCCTGACCATGGCACGTAATATCGCAGTAGATTTTAAAAAGCCGGTAGCTTTATTCTCTCTTGAAATGTCGGCCATTCAACTGGTGACGCGTCTCATAGCCAGTGAAACGGAAATCAGCGCAGAAAAGCTCAGGCGTGGTAACCTGGAAGACTATGAATGGGAACAGCTCAATTCCCGTATCTCCACGCTGATCGATGCACCTTTGTTTATCGATGACACGCCCGCATTGACGATGTTCGAACTCCGGGCAAAGTGCCGGCGTTTGAAGACCCAGCACGACATTCAGATCGTGATTCTCGACTATTTGCAGTTAATGCAGGGAGCGCCGGAACATAAAGGAAACAGGGAACAGGAGATCAGTAATATCTCCAGGTCGCTCAAAGCCCTGTCGAAGGAATTGGATATTCCGATCATCGCCTTGTCGCAGCTGAGCCGTGAAGTTGAGAAACGGCTGGTGAAGAAACCCATCCTTTCCGACCTCCGTGAATCGGGATCCATCGAACAGGATGCCGATATGGTTCTTTTTATTTACCGTCCGGAATACTATAAGTTGGATGAGGATGCATATGGCGGACCAGTGGAAGGGGTTGCAGAAATCAGCATTGCCAAGAACCGTAATGGTTCAACGAAAGATGTCAAGTTGAAATTTGTTGCACGGTTTGCAAAATTCATGGACATGGAGATCGATTATTCATCCCTGAATACTATATCTCCCACTGCATCGTTTGATGGTCCAGGCAGGACCCGAACGATCATGTCCAAAATGAACGATGATGACAGTAATGAGAGTGCGTTTTAAACGGATCCGATATTTACTTTTATTTTTTTTACTATTACTTATCCAGGGTTTACAGGCAGCCTATGTTCTGATCCCGATGGATGAAGCCCAGAAGAACCACTTGAAATCCTATGGTATTGCCTACTGGGTATTGAAACATGATATTGAGGTTGACTGGCTGTTGAATTACCGTGGCGGCAGTTTCCTTACCCAATATTCAAAATCCATTGAAAATGAATGTGTAATCCGGGGAGTTTCCTTTGAAATTCTAGCAGATGTGCAGGCTGCCGCAATCCTGCAGGAAATCGCCGATCCCCAGGTCAACATGGAAAACATCAAGCTTCACAAAGCTCCTAAGATCGCCGTTTATTCTCCAAAGAACAAATTGCCATGGGACGATGCCGTAACCCTTGTACTAACTTATGCAGAAATCCCTTATGATGTGGTCTATGATGAGGAGATCATGTCGGGAGTTTTGCCTTTATACAACTGGCTTCACCTTCATCATGAGGATTTTACGGGTCAATACGGAAAATTCTGGGCCGCTTACCGGAATTATCCCTGGTACCAGGAAGATGTTAGAACAAACGAGGAGATCGCGCATAAGCTGGGCTTTCAAAAGGTTTCCCAACTTAAGCTTGCAGTTGCCGGGAAGATCCGGGATTTTGTTGCAGGAGGCGGGTATATGTTTGCCATGTGTTCGGCTCCCGACAGTTATGATATTGCCCTTGCAGCAGAAGGAGATGATATCTGCGATGTTATGTTCGACGGGGATCCTCCTGATCCCAATGCACAATCAAAGCTGGACTTCAACAAATGCTTTGCATTTGAGAATTTCAAGCTCACCACGAATCCCTATGTTTATGAAAAATCGAACATTGATGTGACCGATACGCGGCCAAGAAACCTTAACGAAACCAATGATTTTTTCACCCTCTTCGACTTCTCTGCCAAGTGGGATCCTGTTCCTACTATGCTTTGCCAGGATCATGAGATTGTGATCAAGGGATTTATGGGACAAACGACAGCCTTCAATGAAAAGACCATCAAATCATCGGTTACGATCATGGGTGAAAATAAAGGGCTTGGCGAAGCGCGGTACATCCATGGTGATTTCGGAAACGGAACATTCACCTTCCTGGGCGGCCATGATCCGGAAGATTACCAACACCTGGTCGGAGATCCGCCAACCGACCTGAGTTTGCATCCCAACTCACCAGGATACCGCTTGATCCTGAATAATGTATTATTTCCTGCAGCAAGAAAGGAAAAAAGGAAAACCTGAGCACCTTTAGTTTCTTAGGTAGAATTTGTTCATCCGTATCTTGAATTCAGAACCGTTAAAATAATACCAGATAACATCCGAACAGCCATCACTGTTGACGAAATCAATGTAGCCGTCGGGTATCTCCGCATCCGAAACATGCACATCAATGATACCACCTTTTATCCAGGGACAGCTGAATGAATCCTGCAAGGTGTCGCGGATGGAACCTGAAAATGTATGGCCTTTTGAAGAAAGTCCGGAAATATTCCCTTGTAAAAGAAAAAGAATATCTTTTCCTGACACAAGAGAGGAACTCAGCGCTCTATAGGTACTGTTTATGTCAACGGTGAGCGTTCCTCCACTAAGGACCTCGTTTATGGATCCATGAGAGATATTATCCGAGAACACCACCTGGCTGAAGGCATTGACTCCTTCATTGGAAATACTATCAATCCCGTCGACCTTCCCCAAATCCTGACAATAGCTTTGGAAGACAGCCTTCGCATAAGAACCTTTCTGAAGAATATCACCCGACACAAACACTGCAATCTGCCCGGAACGTTGAATACTATCCGGAGAAATTGCCGATCTAAAATAGAAATCATACTCCATATTCACCGAATCATACGTAGTGAATGCACTATCAATCATTGCATAACCGTGTTTTGCAAGGGAAGTATCCAGACGTGCTTTGATCAGGAGATTAAAAACAGTAGTATAGGAGCTGAAGGAGAGGATCACATTATTTGAGGAATTCACATTGGGATTCAGGTCGTAAGATGTATCTTTCTTTTTGCAGGAGTTAACCAAAAAGAAAAGGATGATGCTTATCAAGAGGATCGATAACTGCTTCATTTCAATATTTTGGTTTTAAGATTTGCAAACTTCAGAATTTCCTGCGGTTATAAACCACAAAGGAATAGGCAAAACCCAGCAGGTTGTCGACAGGAAAATCCTCCTTTGAAATGATTTCCCATTCCTTAAAATCGATGACTGGAAAAAACACATCTCCTTCAAATTCTTTATGAACCCATGTGAGGTAGAGGCGATCAGTGCAGGGTAAGAATTGTTGATAGATGGAGGCGCCACCGATGATAAAATTCTCTTCACCGGAGCTGCATTTTTCCAATGCTTCTTCCAACGAATAAACTACAGTACATCCTTCAAAAACTTCACCCGGCTTATCAGTGAGCACGATATTCTCACGGTTGCGCAAAGGCCGGACCGGCAACGAAAGATAGGTCTTTTTCCCCATGATGACCTTATGTCCTGTGGTGATCTTTTTAAACCGTTTCAAATCTTCCGGAATATGCCAAAGGAGGTCATTGTTCTTCCCGATGGCGTAATTTTCTGCAATGGCAACGATGATCGATATCATGGATGATTTTTTTAAACGGATATCTGGCCTTTGATATGTGGATGGGCCTGGTAATCCTGCAAACTGAAATCCGAAAACGAAAAATTCAAAATGTCATGGATTTCAGGGTTGATGATCATTTTCGGAAGCGGGAATGGTGTACGAGCCAACTGAAGTTTTACCTGTTCGAGATGATTGAGATAGATATGGGCATCGCCGAGGGTATGAATGAACTCGCCGGGTTTCAGCCCCGTAACCTGAGCCATCATCAGGGTCAACAAGGCATAGGAAGCGATGTTGAAGGGAACGCCCAGGAAAATATCGCAGCTGCGTTGGTACATCTGACAGGACAACTTATCGCCAGCAACATAAAACTGAAATAAAAGATGACAGGGTGGCAATGCCATTTTATCGAGCTCACCTACATTCCACGCATTCACGATATGTCTTCTTGAATCCGGATTATTTTTTATAGATTCCACCACATTAGCGATCTGGTCGACATGGCTTCCGTCGGGTTTAGGCCATGAACGCCATTGATATCCGTAAACCGGGCCTAGTTCCCCGTCGGGTTTGGCCCATTCATCCCAGATCGTAACTCCATTCTCACGCAGGTACTGAACGTTGGTACTGCCTTTCAGAAACCAGAGCAATTCATGCAGGATGGACCGGAGGTGAAGTTTTTTTGTGGTCAGTAAAGGAAATCCTTCCTGCAGGTCAAAACGCATCTGGTAACCAAAAACGCTGATTGTCCCTGTTCCGGTCCGGTCGGGTTTTTTGTATCCGTTTTTCAGGACATGATCAAGCAGGTGAAGGTATTGTTGCATGCAGAATTATGAATTATGAATTACGAATTACGAATGATGTACAATTTCCACTGCTTTAGGATCGTGTTTGTATTTAAAAAATATCGGAAACAGGATGCCCAGAACAAGAGCGTATGCTGCAAATGTAAACCAGATATTCTGCCAATTTTTAACACCATCTTTTGTAAAAAAATCAACGACCCATCCACTTGCCATACCCCCAAGAAAAGCGCCAAAACCGTTAGTCATCAGCATGAATAATCCCTGGGCACTGGCTCTGATGTTAATTTCAGCCTCTTTTTCAACAAACAGAGAACCTGAGATGTTAAAGAAATCAAAGGCCATACCATATATTATCATCGAAAAAATCAGGAGGATCAAACCACTATCAGGATTGCCAACAGCAAACAATCCGAATCGAAAGACCCATGCGAAGATGCTCATGAGCATCACTTTTTTAATCCCGAACTTGTACAAAAAGAAGGGAATTGTAAGTATGAACAGTGTTTCAGAAATCTGGGAGACTGACATAAGAATGCCAGGATGTTTAACAGCAAACGAATCAGGAAAACGGTTTACAAAATCATGGAGAAATGGTTGACCGAATGTATTGGTGATTTGTAATGCAGCACCCAGTAGCATTGCGAAAATAAAAAAAACAATCATTCTTCGTTTTTTAAACAAAACCAGCGCATCTAATCCAAGAGACGATAATATTGAGGCCTCCTTTTTAATTTTTGAAGGAGGGCATTTGGGCATTGTGAAAGCATAAATTCCAAGTACCAACGATGCAGTTGAGCTAAAAATCAATTGAAAAGGACTGACCGTCCAGCCACATAGATCAATAAACCACATGGCAAGAATAAAACCAATGGTTCCCCAGACACGTATAGGGGGGAAATCTTTCACAACTTTAAAACCTCTTTGCTCAAGGACAATATATGAAACCGTATTGTTTAAGGCTATTGTAGGCATATATGCCATTGAATTGAACAACATAATCCAATATAGCATGGTAGGATTAGATACCGTTGATGCCCAGAACAACATTATGGCTCCTACAATATGACACATTCCTAATACTCGTTCGACATTGATCCACCTGTCGGCAACAATACCCAATAAGGTCGGCATGAACAATGATGCTAACCCCATGGTTGCATAAATGCTCCCTACCTGTCCCCCGGTGAATTTAAGGGTAACAATCATATATCCGCCGAGAGATATCAGCCAGGATCCCCATACAAAAAACTGTAAAAAATTAAGAATGATCAAACGTTGTTTTATTCCCATCTGGATGTGATTAGTTAAATGTTAAATAAATGTGAGATTTATTTCCGTTTTTTGATTTCATCCCGGATCTGAACTGCTTTTTCATATTCCTCATTCTCAATGGCCGATTGAAGCATCTGGTTCAGGTCTTCCAAGGGATATTCGGAAAAAGAGGTTTCTTCAGGCACCAATTCATCTTCAATGGAATCTTCCGGTTTGGTAGTTTCCTGGTCCTCTTCCATCAGGATACCAGCCGCAACCATAATGCTTTCATAAGTATAAACCGGGCAACCGAAACGAAGGGCAAGTGCGATGGCATCGGACGTGCGGGAATCGATCTCTATTTCCCTTTTTCCATCGGAACAAAGCAGTACGGCATAAAAAACCCCTTCGCTGAATTTATTGATGATGACTTCCGAAATTCGTATATCGAACGATTCGGCAAATGTCTTAAACAGATCATGGGTCAGCGGCCTGGGTGTCTTGATCTTTTCCAGTTCAATAGCAATGGATTGGGCCTCAAATCCCCCAATGATGATGGGCAACCTGCGTTTCCCATCCTTCTCCCCCAAGATCAGCGCATAAGCTCCACTCTGCGATTGGCTATATGACATCCCGATAATTTCAAGCCGGATTTTTTCCATTTTCCCTTTATCGTTTCCTTAGTACAAACCTACATGAATTTTCTCAATGTGACAAATCCCTTGAAAAAAAACTGGTCATTTAAAAAATAGTTAATATTTTTGCATCCATTCCAAAATAGAAATAAATTTAAATACATAAATATGAAGAAAATTATCCTTTTGCTGGTTGCTTTTATGATGCCGGCATTCATTTTTGCCAGTGAGGCGGACCTTAAGATTCCAAACTTGTCGGAGAGTCAGAATCACCTGTTGTTATTTGGTTTCCTGATTTGTTTCCTGGGAATGCTTTTCGGCCTTTATCAATATCAGAAGGTCAGGAAACTCGGGGCTCATTCGTCCATGCTTGATGTTGCCAAGGTGATATTTGAAACATGTAAGACTTACCTAATTCAGCAGGGAAAATTCCTTGTCATTTTGTTTCTCTTTATCGGACTTTGCATTGCTTTTTATTTCGGCGGCCTTCAGCATAATTCCTTCGGAGGCGTACTGCTGATCCTTAGCTGGACTGTCATTGGGATCCTGGGATCTTACGGCGTGGCATGGTTTGGGATCCGGATGAATACCTTGGCAAACAGTCGAATGGCCTTTGCTTCATTAGAAAGGAAACCAATAAAATTATTAAACATTCCCCTGGATTCAGGAATGAGTATTGGTGTCATGCTGGTGTGTGTAGAACTGATCATGATGTTAGTCATTCTCTTGTTCGTACCCAGGGAATTGGCCGGCGCCAGTTTTATCGGTTTTGCCATCGGTGAATCCCTCGGTGCATCTGCACTGCGTATCGCAGGTGGTATTTTTACCAAGATTGCCGATATCGGGTCCGACCTGATGAAAGTCGTGTTTAAGATCAAGGAAGATGACCCGAGAAATCCCGGTGTCATTGCCGACTGTACAGGTGATAATGCAGGTGACAGTGTTGGTCCGACCGCTGACGGATTCGAAACTTATGGCGTAACCGGTGTAGCGTTGATCAGTTTTATTGTCTTAGCAGTCGGATTTATTCCAGGCATGGATGAACCTACCCGTATCATGTACCAAACTTCCATGTTGGCTTGGATTTTCGTCATGCGTATCCTGATGGTTATTACTTCCATAACAGCGTTTTATATCAACAAAGCATTAAGTAATTTTCTTTACAGCAAAAAAGATGATCTTGATTTTGAACGTCCGCTCACTAACCTGGTTTGGATCACTTCTATCTTATCTATCATTGTCACCTTCATTGCCAGTTATGTGATGATCGGTAACCTTGGGCATGATCTCTGGTTAACCTTATCTGTTATCATCAGTTGTGGTACACTTGGTGCAGCCCTGATCCCTGAGTTCACGAAAATATTTACCAGTCCGAAATCCAAACATGTCAATGAAGTTGTCACGGCATCAAAGGAAGGCGGGGCTTCATTGAACATTCTTTCCGGTCTTGTGGCTGGTAACTTCAGTGCTTTCTGGCAAGGAATGGTTTTCCTTGTCCTTATGTTCGTTGCTTACATTACGAGTAAAAACGGCCTTGATGCTTTCATGATTTATCCATCAATCTTTGCATTCGGATTGGTTGCATTTGGATTCCTGGGCATGGGTCCTGTTACCATTGCTGTTGACAGTTACGGGCCCGTCACCGACAATGCACAATCGGTTTATGAACTTTCATTGATAGAAGAAAATATCCCACAGGCCACCCTTGATATCGAGCGGGATTTCGGTTTTAAGCCTGATTTTGAGAAAGCAAAGCACTATCTCGAAGCCAATGATGGTGCAGGAAACACCTTTAAGGCAACGGCCAAACCGGTTCTCATCGGGACTGCCGTTGTGGGTGCAACAACCATGATCTTCTCGCTGATTCTGGTCATCAGGAACAAATTCGGGATCGAGCCCGAGAAGATACTAAATATACTGAATCCATATACAATCCTTGGGTTCCTGATGGGAGGAGCGGTGATCTACTGGTTCACCGGCGCTTCAATCCAGGCAGTGACCACAGGTGCCTACCGTGCTGTTGAGTATATCAAGAAAAATATCCACCTGGATGAACATGCAGAAAAGAAGGCATCAATTGAAACCTCCAAGGAGGTGGTGAAGATCTGTACCCAATACGCTCAGACTGGAATGTTCAACATATTTATCGCCATCTTTTCATTTGCTCTTGCCATTGCATTCTTATCCGGTTACCAGGATACCAGTTTTGCAGAGTTTAATCCATTACGATACCCGGCTGCGTCATTTTTTGTGAGTTATCTCATTTCTATCGCATTCTTCGGATTGTTCCAGGCTATTTTCATGGCAAATGCCGGAGGCGCCTGGGACAATGCAAAGAAAATTGTGGAAGTTGATATGAAGGAAAAGGGAACTCCCCTGCATGATGCAACGGTGATCGGTGATACAGTGGGTGATCCCTTTAAAGATACTTCTTCTGTTGCCATGAACCCGATCATCAAGTTTACAACATTGTTCGGACTTCTGGCCATGGAGATCGCAATTTCGCCAAACTTCTTTTCCGTTGCACCCTATATCGGAATCGTTTTCTTTGCTATCGCACTTTACTTTGTTTACCGTTCTTTCTTTAAGATGAGGATCCGGAAATAAGGAGAAATCAGCCCTCGGGGCTGAATCTGAATCAATTTTATTTTTTATGAAAGAAGGCTGTCTCACAAGTTCGGGATAGCTTTTTTTTCTGTAATCACGGGTATTAACCCCAGGGTCCCGAGTACACGGAAGACCCGGATTCCCTGCCTACCTTTTCTTAATTACTAAAACATTTGCATCTAAGGCAACCATTCAGAAATCTGGTGTTATCTATTAATAGAAGTTCCATCTGAAGGCTGATAAGGGAGATGAAAGAATTATACGCAAAGACAGACAGCATAGAATCCCTGTACGTAAAATATTCCCCGGCGTTGCTGAGCATCTGCCTGCGGTATTGCGGAAACCTTGCGGATGCCGAAGATGTGCTTCACGACGGTTTTATCAAGATCATCCGTAACCTTCCGAAATTCAAACACCGGTCGAACGGCACGTTGGGATCCTGGATGAAAAGGATCATGGTGAATACTTCACTGAACTACATCCGTGACCATGCGAAGGAGAAGAAATTCCTTGACATCGATCCTATCAGTGAATGGATCAACATGGAAGAACCGGAGGACTCCTGGTTTGATGAACTTGCAGAAAAAATCAACCCGGATAAGGTGATGGAGATGATCTGTCAATTGCCACCGGGTTACCGGACTGTTTTCAATCTGTATGTGTTCGAGTTGCATTCACACCGCGAGATCGCAGGTCTGCTGGGCTGCAGTGAAAACACGTCAAAGTCGCAGTTGTCAAAGGCAAGGGGCATGCTCCGGAACAAACTGGATCAGTTTTATGTTAAACAATTTGAACCCGATGAAAAAGCAATCAAACAAAGTTGATGATTTTTTCAGGGAGGCGTTGCAGAACCACGCCGTAGTTCCTTCGGAGGCTGCGAAAGCAGCATTCCTGAAGGAGGCTGCGACCTTTGAAAAAAGCGGAAAACAGAATAAGCATTGGTACCTCTGGCTTTCGGCCGTCATCCTGCTAGTTTCGATCAGTGCAGGGCTGTATACGTTTCGTCCTGTTCAAACGGTAAAAACAACATCCTCCCCGATCGTACATTCATTTCCTGTTATTAAAACAAAAACCCCTGATAAAACTCAATCCTCAGAAACGAAATCAACCAGCAAAAGTGAAACCGTAACGAATATCCTTCAAAAAACAAACAATAACCATCGGCAAGTCAGGGAAAAGAAAAGCATATCACAACCTGATGCTGCACCAGTCACAAGAAATGAATTTCCCCTTAAAAATCCAACCTCTTCTACCCTTGAAAAACCCATTTCCCAAGATCCTCCATCCGGACTTCAGGAGAAACAACCTGTTCCTGAACCGGTATCATATGTAAACGCCCAATCCCTAGCGACTAAAGAGACCACACCTGATTCATTGAAAAATACCATAACTGCTAAAACAGACCTGTTATCAAAGGAGACAAACTTCTCCGGCAGTCCAAAACCGGGTTCTGATGCAAATCCTAAAAAATGGAACCTGGATTTGGGCGCCTATTATTGGCCGGAATGGATGTTCAACACCCTTGAAGGTGAAAAGTATGTGAACAATTTCGGAATTGAAGGAATTTTCCATTTTGGCAGATATTCCCTAAGAACAGGTGCAGGTTTATCCATCACCAAAGGCACCCATGAGTTGTCGATCAACTACAACGATTACCTGGGCAATTTTAACGAGCTCGATTCTGTCAGCTTTGTCTGGGATGCTTCCCATACTCACCTCATACCCACGTATTACTTTACCACGACAAGTGTATGGGACAGTTTAATGAAGACGCAGTATGCAAAGATCATAAAACGATATACCTACCTGCAGATCCCTTTGATCCTCGGCTATGATTTCTGGAAGAATGATCATTTTTCGATCGGGTTAAGGGTCGGTCCCATTCTTTCGGTCCTGCTCAGAACAGAACAGGTCTCTGATAATTATGATCCCGGGAAAGACCGTATCATCCAGATCAACCTGATCACTCCAGAAAGGATACAGACCTACTGGCAATTCATTGGAGGGATCAATGCGGCATTTTCTTTATCACGAAATATAGGTGTTGAGGTTGAACCTGACCTCCGGTATTATTTCAATTCAGTTTATGAAAAACCGGTGAATAACAGGAAACCATGGTCGGCCGGTATACGGATTGCATTCCTGTTCAAAAAATAAAATGAAGGATTTACAGGCAACCAAATAGTTCCAGCGGGTTTATTATACATCACAAGGGAAATATTCTGCAGAAATATCATCTTTAAGACAAACAAAAAGTTCAATATACAGATCAATCAGAACTTCAAAAAACAACCCTAATAAAAAGAATATGAAATCATGTTTTACCAACGCTAAATTGCAAACGAGTATTTGCATGCGTATTCCAACCGGCCTGGTTCATAACACTTGTTTGTGGATGAAATCCATTTCGAAATTCATCCGGCTACTTTTGCTGATAGTACTTCCTTCACTGGTTTTAATCCACACAGGAAGAGCCCAGACAACTCTTTTCACCGAAGACTTTGAAACAGCTGCTATCGGGCAGACTCCTCCAGCTGGCTGGGGTATCGATCTCGTATCCGGTACTAATATGATCAATTTTGTTTCAACTGGTTGGTTTCCGACCTGCACTCCTTACAGTGGTAGCAGGATGGTTGAATTTCAATCCTATTTGATATCTTCCTCTACATCCAACAGGTTGAAACGTACATCTCCTGTTTCAACCACTGGTTATCCGTACGTTTCGGTAGATTTCGAATGGCATGCCGACTCCAGTTTCTATTCTCTTACCGACCGTGTAGATATACAATGGTCAACAAACGGGACTTCGTGGAATACTGCAGGTACAGTTTACCGTGCTGCAGGATCGGTTTTCAATGCATGGGAACCGGAATCGCTTGGCCTGCCTGCTGGCGCTGCGAACCAGGCAAATCTTTATATTGCATTTTTATTTACATCGGACCTTGGGTACAATTGTCATTTTGATCTTGTACATATTAAGGGATATACGACAGCCCCGGCTTCACCGACGGTCAATACAACTCATGCAACTGCAATCACCACATATTCTGCAACCCTGAATGGTTATGTAAATGCAAATGGCAATTCCACAACCGGTTATTTCCAATATGGTATGACTGCTGCCTATGGAACCACCCTTTCCTTTGCAGGAAATGTAACCGGGTCTTCGCTGACTCCTGAAAGTGTCAATCTAATTAACCTGGCAAGTTCCACCACGTATCATTTCAGGCTGGTTGCCTTTAATGCAGGGGGAACCACTTATGGCGCCGACAGTGTCTTTACCACCGGATCTTATCCGGTACCGACAGTTTATACCACTGCCGCTACTTCAATCACAAGCAATAGTGCTTACCTCAATGGACAGGTCAATGCCAATGGCACAATTACAACAGTCAGTTTCCAATATGGACTTACGACTTCTTACGGAACTACGCTGACTTATGGAAACGTGAGCGGGAATACGCTGACAAATGTCACAAAACAGGCAACGGGACTTACGCCCTCCACAACCTATCATTTTAGATGTAAAGGAACAAACGCATATGGAACGACTTATGGGAACGACACTACTTTTACCACTTTGCCGGCCGGGAACGCACCTACAGTAATTACTACCGCCGCCACATCAGTTACAAACAACAGTGCTTACCTGAATGGGCAGGTCAATGCCAATGGTAACTCTACAACCGTTACTTTTCAATATGGACTTACCACTTCATATGGAACCACTCTCACTTATGGAATCGTTGCCGGGAGTACCTTGACGAATGTATCAAAACAGGCAACCGGACTTTCTCCTTCTACAACTTATCATTACAGGTGTGTAGGAACTAACATAAATGGAACGACTTACGGGAATGATACTACATTTACAACTTTACCATCCGGTTACCCGCCCGATGTGATCACAAATGGGGCAACTTACATTACGACTACCACAGCCAGGCTGAATGGAGAGGTAGATGCATGGGGATCTCCCACAACTGTTACTTTCGAATACGGATTGACGCCCTCCTACGGAGCTACGGTGACTTATGGATCAGTCAGTGGCGATACGATGACTTTGGTTTACTCTGACATTTCCGGGCTGTCACCCGTCACACTCTATCATTACCGGTGTGTTGGTGTAAATGCATATGGGACGACTTACGGACATGATACCATTTTTACAACTTCGAACCCGGCATTCAATCCTCCTACAGTAATGACAACATCGGCATCGAACATTACATCCAGTCATGCAGTCTTAGGGGGAATCGTCAATGCCAATGGCTCCACTACCACCACGAATTTTGAGTACGGCACTTCATCTTCATATGGATATACGGTTTCGGCCGGTAATGTTACCGGAACCACAAATACACCCATCGCTGCAACTGTTTCCGGGCTGTTAGCCGGAACATTATATCACTTCCGGGTCATGGGTTCAAATGCAGGCGGTACTGCTTACGGGGCTGATTCAACATTTTTCACAAACGATACCGTACCTGATGTGGTCACACTCACTGCCACTAATATTACGTCAACGGGTGCAAACCTCGGCGGAAATTTCAATGCGAATGGCTCCGTTACTGCAACCAGTTTCGAATATGGTCTTTCGACCAGCTATGGATCCACCATTGCAGGAACACCGAATATTGTTACAGGCAGTTATCCGGTTTATGCGGATGCAACCCTGACCGGTCTTCAGCCGAATACTACTTATTATTACAGGGCAAAAGGAGTAAACACTTTCGGAACCGGCTACGGAGCTGATATGAACTTCACAACCTCTTCAGGTTCAGGATGCACTGCAATGATGACATGGTCAGCTGCCGGACCGCTTGTCATCCAGTTCCATGACATCTCAACCGGAGGAGTAACTTACAGGCATTGGCGTTTCGGTGACGGATACTCATCTACGCAATCTGATCCCCTCCACACCTATGGCACTGCCGGAATCTATTCCGTCACACTCTATATTCAAAACAGTACCACCTTTTGCTATGATTCAACGACACAAGTAATCACGGTAAATGATTCAACAGTTTCATGCCAGTCCCAGTTTTCCTATGTTCCGGATACCTCTGATCCCAATACCTTTAACTTTATTGATCAATCAACCGGAAACATTTCCCATTGGCTCTGGAATTTTGGGGATGATTCCTCCTCGGTCGCACAAAACCCCACTCACACATTCCCCGGACCGGGCAATTATTATGTCTGTCTCGCGATCGAGGGTCCTGGTTGCATCAATACTGCCTGCCGGGAAATTTCAGTCGGGGGAGCCACGAATTGCACGAGTTATTTCACCTTTACCTCAACAGGACTTTCGATAAATTTCCTCGGCCACCTGTACAACGGAAATCCCGCGACCTATTCCTGGGCTTTTGGCGACGGACTGACCGGGACGGGGCAGACAATCCTGCATACCTATGCAGCTGCCGGGGCTTACTATGTTACCCTGAATACGGTGGACAGTACCGGCTGTTCCTTTACAATGGGTCAGACCATCCTGGCAGGCGACAGCGCCCAGTTCCACCAGCTTTACGGGCAGGTGTATGATGGCGCTTTCCCGCTGACGACCGGAGTGGTAACCCTTTTCTCCGTAGATACCATTCCTCCTTACATGCCTCTTATCAATTTATCCTACCTTGATTCCAATGGTGTGTACTATTTTGCAATGGTCCCGAACGGTGACTTTTACATCTATGCCATCCCGACCCTGATGAACGGGTACCTCCCCACCTATTACGGCGATGTTCTGAACTGGGAGAATGCATCCATCATTCATCTCGGGCAACCCGCCAATCCTTATAATATCCATCTTATCCCGGCCGGAAGCATGAACAACGGAAACGGGAACGTCTACGGGCAGATTAACGGTTCAGGGCTTAAAACGACATTCCTTGACAAGATCACCATGCTTTTAATGGATTCCAACGGAACCTCTATTTCGTTCAACCCCGTGACGACAGGCGGTACATTCTCTTTTACTTCCCTCGATTATGGCACCTATTACATGGAGGCAGAAATAGCAGGTGTACACAGTGACATGATCAAAGTGATACTTACCCCGGCAAATCCGAATGCCAATGTAACGTTGACATTTTCCAATAACAGGATCACCGGCATCAGCAATCTTCCGAAAGGAATCAGTTCCTGCATTGTATATCCCAATCCTGTAAACGAGGTTGTAAATATTTCCTTCAAGACCATCGAACCGATGACCCTCACTTTTGAGATCATCAGTATGACCGGAAACGTGGTACTTCGGACACAAAAAACCCTGGATCCGGGGATCAATACTATTTCCCTCCCGGCAGGACCACTGAACAGTGGGGTCTATATCTTACGGATCTCATCGGATGAAGGTTTCAGCCTGACCAGGAAACTGGTAAAGCTCGATTGATACCCGACACGTTGACTATTGCGTATCGGTTTTCCCTCACGCCGCTGCCGATTGGCTGAGAAGAAGTTGCCCGTAAATACGGGCAGCTTTTTTTGTTTTGTAGTAGAATCTTGATACTTTTGTAACTCATTTGAACCTTCCTAAAAACTATAAAAACAATGATTACCAATAATTTTGCTAGAAGACACAATGGGCCTTTTGGAGATCAGATCCCTGAAATGCTTAAAAAGATCGGCATAGGTTCATTAGACCAGCTTATCGATGAAACCGTACCTGCCAGTATCCGGATGAAGGCCCCTTTGGATCTTCCCGATGGTATGAATGAGTACCAATATCTGAACCACCTCAAGATCATCGGATCCAAGAACAAGATTTTCAAGACCCTGATTGGGTTAGGTTATTATAATACGATCACGCCCGGCGTTATTTTGCGAAACATTCTTGAAAACCCGGGTTGGTATACTTCTTATACTCCCTACCAGGCCGAGATCTCGCAGGGAAGGCTGGAGGCCCTCCTGAATTTCCAGACCGTTGTTTCAGATATGACCGGAATGCCTATTGCCAATGCTTCGCTTCTCGATGAAGGAACAGCTGCTGCAGAGGCTATGATTATGCTCTTCAATGCAAGGCCGAGGGAAGCCGTTAAGAGAGAAGCCAACCAGTTTTTTGTATCGATGGACCTTTTTCCCCAAAGCATCGATGTCATCAAGACAAGGGCATTACCATTAGGTATTGAACTGATATTCGGCAAACATGATGAATTCGCCTTTACAGATAAAATTTTCGGCACTGTGGTACAGTATCCAAATCAGTTCGGAGCAGTTGTTGATTACCGTGAATTCACGGAGAAGGCACACCAGGCTGGTGCCGGAGTGGCCGTTGCAGCCGATATCCTCAGTCTTGCCCTGTTGACGCCTCCCGGCGAATGGGGCGCCGATGTGGTATTCGGATCCACCCAGCGATTTGGCATTCCGATGGGTTATGGAGGACCTCATGCTGCTTATTTTGCCACGAAAGAAGATTACAAACGGCAGATCCCCGGTAGGATCATCGGTATCTCGGTGGATGTCAACGGAAACCGGGCGCTGCGAATGGCGCTGCAAACTCGTGAACAGCACATCAAACGCGAACGGGCGACCTCCAACATCTGCACATCCCAGGTTCTGCTTGCAGTTATGGCTGGTTTCTATGCTGCCTGGCACGGCCCGAAAGGGATCCGCCAGATCGCACGCCACATCAACATCCTGTCGGGAGTTCTATCACAGGAATTGAAGAAATATGGCTATCGGCAGTTGAATACGTATTTCTTCGATACCCTGGTGATCCGGATACCGGAAGGAGCTTCCATCAAAACCATAAAACAGGCAGCGCTGAAGAATAAAATGAACTTCCGGTACATCGATGCAAAGACTGTGGGGATCAGCGTGGACGAGACCACATCGCTCGAAGACATCAACCTCATCCTATCTATTTTTGCCCAGGCGAATATTAAAACTTTCACGGCATTTGTATGTGATCCTAAAGAATGTGAGAAAATTACCACTATCCCCAATGACCTGATCCGCACCTCTTCCTACCTGACCCATAAAGTCTTTAATTCCTATCATTCGGAAACGGAGATGATGCGGTATATGAAGAAACTCGAGATCAAGGACCTTTCGCTGAACCGCTCGATGATCCCGCTGGGATCGTGTACCATGAAGCTGAATGCAGCTGCCGAGTTGTTCCACCTCAGCTGGCCGGAATTCGGGGCCATCCATCCATTTGTTCCGAAAAACCAGGCAGAAGGATATCAATACCTGATCCAGGAACTGGCAAAGGATCTCTGCACAATTACCGGTTTTGACGCAATCTCCTTTATGCCCAATTCAGGCGCAGCAGGAGAATATGCAGGACTGATGGTCATCCGTCAATATCATATCAGTCGTAAGGAAGGACAACGGAATATCTGTCTTATCCCTTGCTCTGCACATGGTACCAATCCTGCCAGTTCGGTGATGGCCGGGATGAAGGTGGTTGTTGTGAACTGTGACGAAAAGGGAAATATCGATCTTTCTGACCTTAAAGCAAAAGCCATCCAGTATAAAGAGAACCTGGGTGCTTTGATGGTTACTTACCCTTCTACCCATGGGGTATTTGAGGAAGAAATTCTTGAAATCATTAAAGTCATTCATGAAAATGGCGGTCAGGTTTACATGGACGGTGCCAACATGAATGCCCAGGTGGGATTGACAAACCCGGGGATCATCGGGGCAGATGTTTGCCATCTTAACCTGCATAAAACATTTGCCATTCCGCATGGCGGCGGCGGACCGGGTGAAGGCCCGATCGGAGTTGCACAACATCTCGTTCCTTTCCTGCCGAAACATGTATTTGTAAATACCGGGGGTGATAAAGGGATTACGGCTGTTGCTTCTGCTCCATACGGCAGTGCGTTTATTCTTCCTATTTCCTATGGATATATCAAAATGATGGGCGGTAAGGGGTTGACTGAAGCCACAAAATATGCGATCCTCAATGCCAATTACCTGAAATCCTGTCTTGAACCATATTACCCGATCCTTTATTCAGGCAGCAAAGGCCGGTGTGCTCATGAAATGATCGTTGATTGCAACGCTATTACCAAGATATCCGGTATCGGGGCTATCGACATTGCAAAACGGCTGATGGATTATGGATTCCACGCACCTACCGTGGCATTCCCGGTTCACGGCACACTCATGGTTGAACCCACCGAAAGCGAGCCCTTCTATGAATTGAACAGGCTGGTGGATGCCATGATTGCCATTCATAAAGAAATCGATGAGATCATTGAAGGAAAGGCCGACAGAGTGCTGAATGTGATCATGAAAGCACCGCATACGGCCCGGATGGTGACAACAGATGAGTGGACTTTGCCCTATTCACGGCAAAAAGCCGCATATCCCCTTCCGTGGTCAGCCGAAGATAAATACTGGCCAACAGTGACCCGTATCGATGATGCCTTTGGCGACCGGAACTTAGTTTGCCGGTGTGATTGAAGAAGATGCAGGAATAATGAATGATGTACTTTCCCTAAAAATTAAAAAAATGAAAATAAAATTTATTTTTCTTTTTGCGACTTCCTTATTGTTTTTCTCATGTAATAAAGAGAATACTAAAAACCCTGATGAAAAAATTATTGTTGGAGGGCTCTATATACCGTATACTGATATAGTTCGAAGTTCAACAAACTCTACTATCAATATCAGTGATAGTATTTATCAATTCAATAGAATCGAAGCGATTTATTATTCCCACAAACCGACTAGCAATCAAAATGTCTTCATAATGACTTTTATTGATACGTTGAGTAAGAAGGGACAAGCTGTAGAACTTGACCTGTTCACCAAACCCATGACTCCCGCGGATTTTTTTCAAAAAAGTTCGTTAACTATTGATTCTGTAATGATAGACAATACCAACATAATGATAGGCAACACAAACCTGGGTGAAAATTTCTTTCATGCAAATGCTATACTAAAGTGGGATACAGCCCACTTTGAAAACTTTTCTTTCAAAGGGAAAGGATTTGTTGAGATTATTGACACTTTACATAGTACTATGGCACCCCCAAATTTTTATCCTAATCAAAGAATTAATTTTGAATTTAAATAGAAAAACGCACTATAACAAAGGCGATAAATAATGGCAGCTGAAAGTGTAAATTTGGAGTTCTGTCGCCCGCCAATACATTCGTGTCGGTTGACAGGGGAACAGCACGCAATCCGCCACTTTTCATAGCCTCAACCGTAAGCGGGCATTAAAAAATCCTTATACGTTACAGATGGAAAAAATTGTTATTTGGATAATTCACCATTAATATGAAAACAAACACCGAAATTGTACCAATAGAAATTTTTTCCGGGACAATATGGCAAGCCGAAATGGTTAAAAGTCTCTTAGAGAATGCAGAAATAAAAGCATTTTTAAAAGATGAAAATACGGGTACCTTAGCACCATGGTATACGGCATCCGGAGGAGTGGGGTCAGTTAAAGTTGTAGTTTCAAGTTCGGATTTTGATAAAGCAAAATTAATTGTTACAGAATACGAAAAAAATATCAAGACAAATAATTAAAGCCCGCTATCAAACCGCTACACGATCCTGCGGTCAAATTGGTAAGGAGAATGACTCGAGTTAATAAACATGAATACGAAAAGATCATATAAAATCTTCTAAGCCCCGCAATTCGGGTGCCTGCCGGGATTTTGCCGTAATATTTGAAAACCTAAATTCACAGATAGATTTATGAAAAAAATATTAATTGTTCTTTTTATTGGATTGATTCCATTATCCGGTTTCACACAAACTAATTATAAAAGGATTAAGGTTTCAAATGATATTGATCTCATCAAGATCTCCGATCATGTTTATGTTCATATTTCATATGCAGAACTGCCAGATTTTGGCCGTTTCCCATCAAATGGCATGATTTATATAAATGAAGGAAAAGCATTTCTTTTTGACACTCCAGTTACCGATTCACTAACCAAGATTTTAGTTTCATGGATTATTGATTCCATGAAGTTGAAGATTGTAGGATTTGTTCCTAATCATTGGCATAATGACTGTATGGGTGGATTGAGATATTTACAAAGTTTGGGAATTGAATCTTATGCAAATCAAATGACAATCGAAATGGCTAAGATTAAAGGCTTACCCATACCGACATATGGATTTAAAGATTCATTAACGTTAAGTCTTGGAGATAAAGTGATTAATTGTTACTATTTGGGGGCAGGACACACATTGGATAATATTGTTGTATGGATTCCTTCTGAAAACACACTATTTGGAGGATGTATGGTTAAAGAGTTTAATTCAGAAGAATTAGGAAATATAGTTGATGCAGATTTAAATGAATGGCCAAAAACTATTGACAAAGTAATTGATAAATTCAAAACTGCAAAAATTGTTATTCCTGGACATGGACAATTTGGTGGTTTAGAATTATTACAACACACAAGAGAATTATTAACTAAATAATTGACATTCTTTCCGTAGATAATTACAAATATATACGTACATAATTTGAATTATCTCTTTACATATTGAGGCATGCAACGGAAGAGTTATACATGAGACACTTATATCTTTTCCAGGCAGGTTTTTATCCTGGTCCAAGTCTGTTCTATGTCGTTGTCGAGTCCAACGGAGAAGCGAACCAGACCCTCTGACAATCCCATTTCCCGTTGAATTTCTTCAGGAATTTCGGAAGAAGTACTCTTCCCGGAATTACTGAACAAGGTCTTGAAATAGCCCAGGCTGACTGCGAGATATCCGACGCCTTCTGATTCCATTTTTTCCATGATCCGCGATGCGTCTTCAGATGTTCCCAGGTCGATGGCGAAAATTCCGCCAAACCCGAACCCGTTATTCATCATCTTTTTCAAGGTCTGATGGCCTTTATGATCCTCAAAGCCCGGGTAGATGGTTTTGATCCCCGATTCACGGAATTTCTTCGCAAGAACTTTCGCATTTTTGCTGTGCTGTTTCATGCGGATATGGAGGGTATGAAGGTTTTTCAGGATGCTGGAAGAACGAAGCGGGTCAAGTGCAGGCCCCAATAGCATCGCTGTACCGCTGTTCACATCACAGAGCGCACCGATGAATTCTTTCGTACCGCAGATGGCACCTGCAACGCAATCGTTTTTACCATTGATGAATTTGGTCATGCTGTGAACGACGATATGTGCACCCTGCATGGCCGGAGAGACGATCATCGGGGTGAAGGTATTGTCGACCATGAGTTTTATACCAAACTCGTTGGCGATCTTTGCCAATGCCGGTATATCCGAGATCTGCAGCAAGGGGTTGGTCATTGTTTCCGTATAGATGATCCTGGTATTCGGCCGGATGGCATTCCGCACGGCATTGGTGTCGGTAATATCAACGAAGGTAACTTCGATCCTGAATTTTTTAATGTAATTATTGAGGAAGGCGAAGGTTCCTCCGTAAGTTGTCATGCTGCATACGATGTGATCCCCGGTAGTGACGAGCTGAAGTATAGCACACGTGATGGCACTCATTCCGGAGGCCGTGACCCACGCTGCTTCAGTGCCTTCCAAAGCAGCTATGGCGTCGGCAAGGTATTTATTGCTGGGATTCCAGTGGCGTGAATAAAGATAACAACCTTCCTGGAGTCCGGAAAAGGTATCGCTCATGGTATGTGCCTGGAGGAAAGTGTAGGTCGCCGAGTCGGTGATGGAAGGGTTCACGTCGCCAAATTCCCCGAACTGGAGAAGGTCGAATATCCTTGAAGAAGGGTCGGATTTTTTTGAGTTCATGGTTCGTTATTTTGGAGTGCAAAGGTCGGCATTTTTAATTTCATTGCCAACCTGCCTGCTGGTAAGCAGGGTCGCCAAGACTTAAAACCAGAACTAAATGTAACGGACAAGAATCTTTTTCAGTTCCTCATAATCCTGAACCACCTGCAATTCCGGGTAATCCTTCACAACGTTATCCGGCGGACGGAAAAGGATTCCCACTTCGGCTTGTTTAAGCATGCTGATGTCGTTATAGGAATCTCCCATCCCGATTACCTGGTAATTCATTCCCTGCAATGCTTCAACGGTTTTACGCTTGGGATCTTTCTGACGCAGTTTATAATCGATAATCCTGTCTTCTTTATCAATCACTAAGGAATGGCAGAACAAGGTGGGACGGCCGAGTTGCTTCATCAATGGTTCAGCAAACTGGATAAAAGTATCTGAAACCACGATGAACTGAGTCCGTTCCTTAAGCCAGTCAATGAATCCGAGGGCGCCATCGAGTGGCCTGATCTGCGCGATCACCTCCTGGATATCCTTCAGCTTCAGTCCTTTTTCTTCAAGGATTTTAATCCTGGATCTCATCAGGACATTATAATCGGGAACATCACGGGTGGTAAGCCTCAGTTCAGGGATCCCGGTTTTCTCGGCAACATTGATCCACACTTCGGGAACAAAGACACCTTCAAGATCGGAGCAGACGACGTACATAAGTTAATTATGAATTATGAATTATGAATTATGAATTATGAATTATGAAGTGAAATATGAGGGTGAATTATGAATCTTAATTTAGTTTTATATTTCTATCTTTTGTCTTGAACTACGACGGCGAAAAAGAACTCATAATTCAAATTTCATAATTCATAATTCATAATTAAATTTTTTCAACAAATACTTTTTGAAATTATTGTAATCATTCGATATCTCTTCAAACAGCTCGTGTTTTTCTTCAATTCCTTGTAAACTCTGTGGAAGTTCAGGATCGATTGACAATATCTTCATGATCTCCTGTGGGAATTTTGCAGGATGAGCGGTTTCAAGCGACACACACAATGGATCCGGAACAGTTGAAGAATCCGCTTTCAGGTATTCCACCAGTCCCGCCCATCCAACGGCCCCGTGAGGTTCCAGCACTACCCCATATTTATCATAGGCTTCTTTGATGGTTTTTCGTGTTTGCACATCCGTGATGCTTACCGACCAGATATCCTTCCGCATAGTTTCCATATCGGCCGGTTTCAGGATTTTGCCTTTCTCATCCATCATGCCTCCATACAAATCCACCAATCGGGCAAGGTTGCTGGGATGGCCCACATTCATGGCACTGGAGATACAGTTCCTGGAGGGTTCGATCTTGGAATAATCACCGGATGCCAGGTATTCCGGGAACTCATCATTTTCATTCGTTGCAATGATAAATTTCCGGACCGGGAGCCCCATTTTCATAGCAAGCACACCTCCCATCATATCGCCGAAATTCCCGGAAGGTATAGAAAAGATGATCTTTTCATCTGTAGAATTACATAACCTCGACCAGGCATAAAAATAATAAATGATTTGCGGGATAAGTCGGCCGATATTGATGGAGTTGGCCGAAGAAAGCGAAAGGGTATCCAATGCCGGATCTGCAAAAGCCTGTTTCACCAAAGCCTGGCAGTCATCAAATTTAGCATTGAGCGCAAGTACATGAACATTTTTCCCCAGCGTAGTCATTTGTTTCCGCTGACGGTCAGTGACTTCGGTTTTCGGGAAAAGAATGACGATCTGTACATTATCGAGACCATAAAATGCATTGGCAACGGCGCTGCCGGTATCTCCAGAAGTAGCGGTAAGGATCAATAGTTTCCGGTTCTTGATTTGCAGGTAGTACTGCATCAGTCTGCCCATCATGCGGGCAGCAAAGTCCTTGAAGGAAGCCGTGGGTCCCTGGTCCAGGCGCATGATGTATCTCCTGTCTGCTACGTGTTCAAGTGGTACAAGGTAATTGTAGGATTCCTTTACAATCCTCTGGAGTTCTGCATCCGGGATTTGGCCTGCAAGGAACCTCCGGGCGATATTAAAAGCGATCTCATAATACGGAAGATCTGTATATTTCTCAAACTCAGCAGGTGCAATAACAGGAATCCTCTCCGGCATGAACAGACCGCCATCGGGGGCAATACCTTTGAGCAGGGCCTGCGGAAAAGTTACCGGTGGTGTTTTCCGGTTCGTGGAATAAAATAAAATCGGATCCGGCATAATATTATACTTCTTTTTTCATCCCGGCCGAAGAGGCGCCTCCGGCAGAAAATTCGGGGAAGGTCACGTTAATTTTATTACCATCCAGCACTGATAATGCCTGGTCCAAGTCTTTGATGATGTCGCCGGGATGTTCCCCTCCGACGCATAAACGGATCAGGTTATCCGGGATTCCGGCCAGTTTCCTTCCCTCCTCTCCCTGTTGCAAATGTGTTGAAATCGCAGGAATGGTGGCCACTGACTTGATCCTTCCCAAGTCGGTGGCCCTCCAGATCATGGTGAGCGCATCAAACACTTTCCGGGTCATCATTGCATCACCTTTGATCCGGAAGGACATCAGGTGGCTATAACGGTTTACCTTCTTGCCATATAATTCATCAAATTCCGAATCCACTAAAAACATATAACGGCTGGCCAGTTCATGCAACGGATGGGATTCCAGCCCAAGGTAATCGACGCAATCCACATGTGGATGCTTTTCCAGGAATCCTGCTACTGTAGCGGTTGACCGACTGAAGAGGTCTATTCTTGACCGGATGGTGCGGATATCGTTAAGTGCAAGGATCGCA
>Ga0224525_1000216_pt1 | contig 28424 bp, 27 predicted proteins | sample CFST100metaG_FD_179874 | JGI IMG/M metagenome (GOLD analysis project Ga0224525, IMG submission 179874) | Peat soil microbial communities from Stordalen Mire, Sweden - C.F.S.T100 | ecosystem: Environmental > Terrestrial > Soil > Wetlands > Peat | place: Sweden: Norrbotten County, Stordalen Mire...
ACTATTTTCGTGACTTTAGTCGAGTCAATTTACGATTTTATATAGCGGAGTTATATTTATCCGAAAAAAGGGACTTTTTCTACAGGCTCGTTAGCGTCATAAAAGACCAAAGCATTACGAGGGTGGGCGCAAAGAAAGAAAATAATTATCAATTTTATTTTGTTGACTATAGTACGCCATTGGCGTATATTAAAAATATGGAAATAATTGAAACAACTTTTTTCACTAAATCCATCATTGGACTTATTCCTGATGATGAGTATAAAATGTTGCAGTATTATTTAGTAGGCAGGCCAGACGCTGGAGCGATTATTGTTGGCGGTGGTGGACTACGAAAACTCCGTTGGAGCGTCCCTGGACGGGGGAAAAGTGGTGGAATTCGCACAATTTATTATTGGGATCACAAGGAATCGATTTACATGCTATTGTGTTATCAGAAAAACGAACAAGAAAATTTAACAGCTAAACAACTTTCAACTTTACGGGCTTATATTAAGGAATATTTACTATGAAGAAAAATGATTTTAATGTATTGCTGTCCAGCATCAAAGAAGCTGGAAAGATTAAAAAAGGCAAAATAAAACCGTCTCGTGTCTTTTCGTATTCTATTCCTGATATAAAAGGTATTCGCCAAAAACTCCATGTTTCTCAGAATGAGTTTGCACATATGATTGGGGTTAGCGAAAATACGATTCAAAATTGGGAACAGGGCCGAAGGAAGCCAGAAGGCCCCGCAGTTGCTCTTCTGAGAGTTACAGAAAACAATCCAAGGGCTGTTCTTGAAGCATTGCATGCATAGGAATTAAGAAAGACAAAAGAACGCCCGTCTAAAAGAAAACGTGGCAAAACCAAAATCGCCCAACAGCCAAAATATTCCATAGCCGGTTTGATTTGACGCCTCGGTCAGCCATCATTCTGCGGCGTCATCTCGGCGATCCGAAAACGAAATATGTTTGGCACACGTTGCGACGCAAAAGGGGTTTTTCAGCCTGGCCAAAGAAAGCCCCACATCGTGTGGGGCTATAAAATGAAAATAATTACTTTGAAGCTATAAGTTTAATATCAAGCCGACAATTTACAGCTCGGGCATATTTATTAAGCGTGAAAACGGAAGGGGAATGAGCTCCAGTGCTAAGACTTTGTTCAAGACGAACAATAGCAGGTGGTTTGGTTCCCATTCGTTTTGCTACGTCAGATTGGCTAAGTCCGGCGTGGTTTCGAGCCAGGAGCATACGCTTTAGGAGTTTATATTCAGGCTCCAAGTCCTGGTATGCTCGCGCAACCTTCGTTTTTTTTAGCGCTTTTTCTCGTAATTCATTATGGTTCATTTCTCAACACCTCCTTAAGTCTATCTCGTGCAACTCGCAACTCTTTTTCCGGGGTCTTTTCACTTTTTTTAATGAACATATGAAGCATTATGATTCGTTCCCCAGTTTTGGTACAATAAAAAACCCTGCTTATTCCTTCTTTACTTTTAAGCCTAATTTCAAAAAGCTTTTCTCCCATGGACCGAGTATGAGGCATTCCGAGATTTGGGCCAAAAACCAGCATCATATCGGTTATATGAATATATCGGGCCAAAAGGCCCGAAGGCATTTTCAGAATTATTTTAGCTACTTTATCGTTGTAGTATTCTATATTCCATGCCATGTAGTAAATATAACATATTTGTTACAGGCATGCAAATGAAAAAGACTTTAATAAATGAGGAAAATAAAGGGATCGCAAGCCCATCCAAGGCTTGCATGATAGAAGGGCAGGCCTATGAAACCCCTTAAACGCTCAACAACCGCAGCACAAAAGCGCGGCAGAATTAGGGGATTGTTGAATGAATACGAATGCCGCGCCTTCGTGCAATGCGGCCAGGCGTTGTTGCCAAAATTCTTGGACTGCTCTTCTCAAGATTGGGCGCGGGAAAAACAAGAAAAATGAAAACGAATAAATCTAAATTTTATTTCGCGATTATCCTTTTCATACATATTCTTGTCTATTTTTTTAAAATAGACCGGGATGTTTTTATATTTTCAGAATACATTAGACGACCCAATCAAACCCTAACTGAACAACCAATTCCTAAAAATGCTTCCTATTTTTGTAGCACCATTTCTAAAGGTTCTCAATTTTCTAAATCTTTGGTTTCCAAAGATAACAAAATGGATATTATCTCTATTTGGCATTCCATTTTGCTTGCATTTAATTCTGATGTTTACCAGAAGCTAAAATTTCAAGAATCGACTACCTTTCAGGCAATAAATATTATTACAATTTTGCACAAACAAAATATTCGCCATAAATTCTCTGAAGATGATCCGGCTGTTTAATTTGCTTGCATAAGGCTTTGATTAAACAGTTAAACTCATTTAAGCAAGAGGAGATTTTTATGTGTGCATTGAATTCAAATAAAAACATGTATTTTAAAAATTGGTCTATGTTGAAAATATCATTAATTAGCCTCGTATCGCTTTTATTAATTGCGACAGGGTGGATGATATGGTTCGTAAGTTCTTTGTTTGCTGAACCTGATTTATCAAAAATTCCAGCTTACCATCCATTTAAATCATTTAAGGCTCAGGAAAAGTATTTGGCCTATTATGATTCACGCGCAAAGGAATGGCCCGTGGCTTCCGAGGTAAAGTATGTTGAAACGTCCTTCGGCAAAACCTTCGTTAGGATTAGCGGACAGCCGGGATCACCGGTTCTTGTTCTAATGCCGAGCGTAGGCGCTCCATCGCTCATGTGGATGCCGAATATCAAAAGGCTTTCTGAATATTTCAGGGTTTATGCAGTTGACAATGTATATGATTTTGGTAGAAGCATAAACTATAAAATAATGAAGACCCCACACGACATGACTTCATGGATGGATGAATTATTTACCGACCTGAATTTAGGGGACAGCATAAATATTGCGGGATTATCACTAGGCGGCTGGCTTACAAGTGAGTATACGCTTTCGCATCCCGAACGGCTTCACAGAGCTATTTGGATCGCTCCGGTTGCAACTATTGCAGACATTCCCAATGAATTTATTTGGCGTGGTATTTTAGGTGCATTACCAATACGGTCTTGTATGTACAGTATGGTAAACTGGGCGTTTTCAGATCTTGTAAAAAAACAGGATGCTTATAGCAGAAAGCTTGTAGAAGATGTTGTTACCGATGCCTCGTTGGCATTTAAATGCTTTAAATTCAAAATGCCGGTTACGCCGCTTGTCTTAACAGATAATGAATTGAAAAGTATAAAAGTCCCCGTTTTATTTTTAGTTGGTGAACATGAAGTTATTTATTCGCATTATTCGGCAAAGGATGCCGTGGAAAAGTTAAATAGAGTTGCGCCACAAATAAAAACTGAAATAATTCCAGGCGCTAACCATGACATAACCTTCGTTCAAGCGGAATTAGTTAACGAAAAAATAATCAATTTTATTAAAAACTAAAAGTGAGGAAGAAGAATAAAAACCGCGCCCGAAGACAAGAGAGGAGCAGTTCAAGAACTCTGCGGTTCGCTTGCCCTTCGGGTCGGCCAACAGCCAAAATATTTTATTTCCGGATGAAATTCAAGATGGCTGCCTTTAAATCAAAAGAGAAATCAGAAGACGCTGCCGCCAGAAATTAGAATCAAGAATTAACGCGCGTCGCAAAGACAAGATTCAAAGCTGAACGTAATATTATGAAGATGCTATCTTAAAACATTTTTCGAAGAGGTTTTTCTATGATAGAGACATCGAAAAAGGCCACGAAAGGCACGAAATCCCCGTCTCAGCTCATTGACGAGCGGATTGTTGAACTTGGTGACTGGAGGGGCGGGATGCTCGCCCGTATCCGCAAACTTATTAAGGAGGCAGACCCCGAAGTATCCGAGGAATGGAAATGGAAAGGAGTCCCTGTCTGGTCGCATGACGGGATGATATGCACCGGCGAGACGTACAAGGATCATGTAAAGATTACTTTCGCCAAGGGAGCTTCATTGAAGGACCCGGACGGTCTGTTCACTCAAGATGGAACAGTAAGGCGCGCTATTGATTTTTACGAAGGCGACAAGCTGAATGAGAAGTCTCTGAAGGTCCTTATTCAGGCAGCCGTTGCTTTAAATATGTCCAGTCGCAAGACTTCCCGTAATAGGTGATCTGTGATAATGAAGATTTAATCCTCCTTAGGCAATTCAGGACACAACATGAACGATGAAACTTTCTCACAAGAATTAATGATAAGCATGAAGAGCACGCGCGAAAATGAAAAGTGTAATAAACTTAAATCTATTTCTTGATTTTTTCTTATGGCATCACCTATAATACCATTATGAAGCCTTATAAAATTGTAATCGACACAAATGTTCTCGTTTCCGCGTTACGATCAAGACGAGGGGGCTTCATTTAAACTTTTGAGCCTCATTGACTCAGGATATTTTATTATCAATATTTCAGTACCTCTTTTTTATGAGTATGAGGAGGTTTTAAAAAGAATGTCGTGGCCTGGAAAGCCGGCGAATCAATATATTTTCGATATCCTTGACTATATTTGTACTGTTGCTGAAAAATGGAAAATTCATTACCTTTGGAGACCGAAATTATCAGATCCGAATGATGAAATGATTTTAGAACTTGCCGTAACGTCGCAAAGCAAATTTATTATAACTTATAACAAGTCAGATTTTCGTGAAGCAAAGGAATTTGGAATTTCAGTTCTAAACCCCTTTGAATTCTTGAATAAATTGGAGGTTAGAAATGAGCACAATTAGCTTACGACTTCCCGATTCCTTGCATCAAAGAGTACGGTCGCTTTCCCGCAAGGACCATGTTTCGATCAACCAGTTTGTTTCTACCGCTGTTGCTGAAAAGCTTTCTGCTCTTGAGACAGAGGATTATCTCAATGGACGAGCCAAACGGGGAAGCAAAACAAAATTCTATAAGGCCCTATCTATGATTCCGGACAGGGAACCATTGGAATTTGATCGTTTAAAATAAGGCGAAATCCGCGCGCCCGAATTAAACAAATGCTGGTTTGCAACTGCACTCAACTATTGTCAGCACACTATAGAATCTTTTTATTCAATTCTTTTGACGGAGTATTTTTTACATGAAAGCAATTATACTGGCGGCTGGATATAGCACAAGGCTATATCCTGATACTTACAATAATTCAAAGTGCTTGATTGAGGTTGGAAATAGACCTATTATTGACAGAATTATATCAAATATTTTTCAATTTAACGAAATAGATGAAATATTTATTGTAACAAATAATAAGTTCTTTGCAATGTTTGATAGGTGGAGATCCAATTCTCCTAGTATTCAAGATCCTACTAAAGTTCGTCTCGTCAATGATGGAACATCTTCAAATGAAACAAGACTAGGTTCTTTAAAAGATTTATGTCTTATTATAAATGATTTTCACATTAATGATGATATCTTGGTTGTCGCAGGCGATAATCTCTTCGAACCCGGACTGGAAGGCTTAATTCAAATCAGTAAAGATAAAAAGGCGTCAGCGCTTGGGGTTTACGATTTTCATGATCGTAACCTCGTAAGAAAAAAGTTCGGGGTTGTTATAGTGAATCATGAAAATAGAGCTATTGGTTTTCAGGAAAAACCGGAAGAACCTTTGAGTAGTGTTGCCGCCACGGCACTTTACGTTCTTGTGAAGTCGGATCTTAATCATATATTAAATTTGACTATGGAACCGAATAAAAAGGAGATAAACATCGGCGAAATATTTGTTGAATTGATTTCAAAGAATTCACCCGTGTATGCATATTTCTTCAGGAATTGGTTTGACATTGGAACTCATGAAGACTTAGAGAAAGCCAGAGTTTCATTTTCATAAGCATCAATTTCGTTAGGACCTATTTAGGAACCTTTTTATCTTACTATATTTGTTTTTATCAGATAGGGGAATCTAAGACTTGACAGCGGCGTTAATCAAAGACATGGGTCGGCGACCGAAGCGCCGCAAGCGCGCTTCAGATTCTTAATAAATCGCAACCGCTTTTCCGCCTTCCCTTTTCAAGCATTCCGTCCTCGAAACGACGAAATCGGCGAAATGACGCTCCGGAAACAGTCCGGCGATGAATTCCGCCGGTCGGCAGTTTGCCTTGGGCGCCAATGATAAAACAGCCTCGATCCCTTTCTTGCCAAGGCGGTTAGCCATGCGAAGTTCACTGATGAGAGGGCGGATATTTTTCATGGCGGGCTCACCGATAGCCGCGTTAGCCGCCGCGCCATCCTTTGCCGAGGAAACCATAATCTCGGTTCCGGCACTAGCGGCTTCCAAAATTCCCTGTATAGTTTCGGGCGTTATTTCAAACAAAGGGGAAAAGACATAGCGCCCGCTTTCGATGTTGCTGCTCAGGGATTCCCCCTTCCCTTTTATCGGATTTGACCCGATGATGTTCAACCCCTCCGGTAAAAACCGGTTTATGGCAAGGAATAGTTCGGTCGATGCCGGTTGAAGCGTTACCGCGTCAAACAGTTCGGATTCTCCCTCCACGCCGAACGGCAACGGCGGCCCGAACGAAATCCGGGGATTCGGATGAAATCCTTTCGAATATGCCATGGGAAACAGCGAGGCGGCAAACGCGCGGTGCAGGATGTTCATCATATCGCGATGACCTAAAAACCGCATATACCCGATTTTGGCGTAGCGAACGCGATAATAATACACCGTGTCGCTTTGAAGCGGTTGGACTGAAGGAACCGAAGGCTGCCCTTCCGGATGATCGCCGGCAACATCCTGAATCGTTTCAACGATTTTCGGCTTGATCGTCGAATCGCATAATCCGCAACCGCAACATTCGGAAGTACGGCAGTCGGCGCCGGATATTCCATCGAGAGCCCGTTGACGTTCTTTCCGCAAAAAGGACTCCGATACTCCGGTACTCACCGCGCGCCAGGGAAGCGGCTGATCGAGCGGGATGGCCCCCGCGTAAAGTTCCATGTCGATCCCGGCCTGCTCGGCCGCGCCGCGCCAAAGCCCGATATTGAAACGCTCGGCCCAACCGTCGCACCGCGCGCCATTGCGCCATGCCGTATGAATCAATGCCGAAAGCCGCCGGTCTCCCCGCGCCATGACCGTTTCCAAGAACGTCATCGCGGGATCATGGTAGGACACCTTTATATTGTTTTTCCGGCAAAGCGCCTTTTTGATATATGCGCTTTTTTCAAGGAGTGAAGCGATAGAATCCATCGCTTCCCACTGGAACGGCGTTTGCGCCTTGGGAGAAAAAGGAGAGATGGATACATGCACGGTCCTGCGACGCGAGCGTTGCCATACCTTTTCGGCTATGGTCAGCGCCAGTTCGATCAATGCATCGATGTCCTCCGCGGTCTCGGTGGGCAAGCCGATCATGAAATAGAGTTTGAGCGTTTGAATATTCCGTCGCATCAGCGAATCCACGGCGTCGAATATGGCTTTGTCGGTAAAATCCTTGTTGATGGCCCTGCGCAGCCGCTCGCTTCCCGCTTCGGGCGCGATGGTAAATGACGAGCCCGGCGCGATGGCGTCGAGCATTCGAAGCTGCTCGTCGGTCAATGCGTCGACGCGCGTCGAGGGAATCGAAACATCCATGTGACGCAGCCGCATGAGGTCCGACGCCGATTGCAGCAAGTCCGTCAAATGCGAATAATCGGCGGTTGAAAGGCTTAAGAGTCCTATTTCGCGCCAACCCGTCGTTGAAAATGAACGTTCGATCTGATTTCGCACCGCGCGCGGGTCCCTTTCGCGCACCGGCCTGTAATAATACCCGGCGGCGCAAAATCTGCACCCGCGGGTGCAGCCGCGCATGACCTCCACGGCCAACCGGTGATGCACGACATTGACAAGAGGGACCAGCGGTTTTTCGGGATATGACGCATCCGATAAAACGGGTATTTTCGCGGCTCGCAGTATCCGGCCGGCGTTCTCCGGGCAACTAAACAAACCGGTCCGGCTTGCCGGAAAAAAGGCCGGCACGTAAACACCCGGCAGGGAGGCCATTGCTTCGAGCGTTTGGATTTTAGTTTTTTCCCGCCGCTTGTGCGTTTCCATGCACTCGCACAGCGCTACAATGGCGTCTTCCCCGTCGCCGATGACGAAAGCGTCGATAAAATCGGCGATCGGCTCGGGATTATTCATGCAGGGCCCCCCGGCGATGACCAAAGGGTGCCGCTCATCCCTGTCTTTACTGAAAACCGGCAAGCCGCCCAAATCGAGCATGTTGACGATATTGGTATATTGGAGCTCATACTGCGCCGAAAATCCTATCCAGTCGGCCCGCGCAAGCGGAAGCAGGTATTCAAGGCAATAGAGCGGCAGCCCTTCGCTACGCATGAGGCGTTCCGCGTCGTCCCAAGGGTGGAAGCAGCGCGAAAGCGCCCATGAGGGCCGCGAATTTACAATATGGTAAAGCATCTGAAGCCCCGAATGCGACATGCCGATGTCGTATACCTCGGGGAAACACAATACGCCGTGGAGCGCGGTTCGTGAAAGGTCTTTCCGGATGATATTCAACTCGTTGCCGATATAGCGGAACGGTTTTTCAACGAACGGAAGAAAACGGGATTCCAGAAGCCGCGCGAGCGGCTGATTCACGGTTGTCGTATGGTTGTTATTTTGCATTTGCAAACATTCGCCGGAAAAACTACTTTCCTTTTTCCAGGCGCTGTGCCAAAAACAACGGAAGGTTTTTTTCCATGATCTTTTTTTGCGTGATGGAGTAATCGTACGAAACGCGGACGAGCGTCACCTCTTCAAGGTCGGAATCGTATATCGCATAACAGGAACGCGAATCAAAATCCCTCGGCTGTCCTACGCTTCCAACATTAATGAGATAAAAATTATCGGGGTCCAATTTAATCGTATGTTCGGAGCACAGGATTATCTTGTCGTCCTCCTGGATCATGATGGAGGGCCAATGGGTATGACCTATGAAATTGAGCCGGTGTATTAAACTGTTGAACGCCTCGAAAACCGCCTCCTCGCTATCGGGAAAAACATAGATCCAATCCTGGGTATTGGACGGCGAGGAATGCGTGAAATACAACCCGTCCTTTTCTATACTTAACGGCAAGGACGCCAGGAACTCCTTTGCCTTATCGGAAATATTGTTTCGCGTCCACTCCATTGCCACGAAAGCGTAATAAGTAAACGTTTGAATGTCGATTTTATTGATTGCCGCGTAATCGTGGTTGCCCGCAACGCAGTACCGGACATTTTGCCTGATAAGGTCGATGCATTGTTCCGGATCGGGATAATACCCGACGATGTCCCCCAAACACACGATGGAATCCACCGAACGGGTTTTAATATCGCCGAGAACCGCATGCAATGCTTCAACGTTTCCATGAATATCGGATATGACGGCGTATCTCATATATATCAATCAATCAAGTTATTAAGCTCTGCCGGGCTTCATAAATTATATTATTGCATGAGGGTTATTGCAATATAATAATCTTGTGAAGATGCCATTCATCAACATTCTTCCGACGATTTTATGCCATCGGATATAAAAAATCCTTCAAAAGACGAACATCCTTTATGGCGGCAAGCCATGCGCCGCAACTTCCCTGTAAACCTTTCTCAAAAGGTGTCCGAGTTGCGCCGGCATGTATCCGGAGCTTCATCGATTTTACTGCTCACGCACGATTATCCGGACCCCGATTGTATTGCGTCGGCCTACGGCATTTCGCACCTGCTCTCCTTTTGGGGCTACGCTAATTCCATCATCTCCTTTGGAGGGTTCGTGGGACGGGCCGAAAACCGGGCCATGATTCGATTTTTAAATATCAGCACCATTCCCTATGTTCTTCTTGAAATAAAGGATTACGATTGCATTATTTTGGCCGATTGTTTTCCGGGCCGCAACAATGTTTCTCTGCCCGGCAACACGCCGGTGCAAGCGGTTTTAGACCATCACAGAATTGACACAATGGACAATTTACCGTTTTTTTTCGATGTGCGGCAGGAAATCGGGGCGACGGCGACCATTGTCACGGAATACCTGCTCACGGCCGATTGCCCCATCCCGCCGAAGCTGGCTACCGGCCTTTTTTATGGAATCATGACGGACACCGGCAACATGGGACGAGATACTTCGCCGGAAGACCTGGATTGTTATAAAATCCTTTTTGATATTATGGATCATAAACTCCTTGCCCAAATTGAACATCCCGACCGGGACATTGAGTTTTTCAAAGTGCTGCACCGGGCCGCTGAGTCGATGCGTATTTTCGATTCCGTCGGATTCGTTGCGCTCGGACACGTTTCCTCTCCCGATTATATCGGGGAAATGGTCGATATTTTCCATGGTCTCGAAAAAATTGAATTTACCATTTGCATGGGCATTTTCAAAAAAAATATTTTTTTCTCAATCCGGGCTAAATCCCGCGATGAAGCCGGAGCGCTGGCCGAAACGATAGCCGGAACCATGAACGGCGGCGGCGGCGGACACGGCAAAGCGGGCGCGGGCCGGATTCCCTTTCAATCCAAAGAGAAGGATGAAAAGGAAATAATAGAAAAATTCATTTCGGTTGTGAAGGACGTTTTTCAAATTTCTCAAACGCAAGGTTCAACGATAATTTAGGCAAACGGGGTATCTATGTGGGATTACACTGAAAAAGTTCGCGACCATTTTTTACACCCCCGCAATGTAGGGGAATTGGAAAATCCCGACGGCTTTGGAGAAGTCGGCAATATCACTTGTGGAGACGCGCTGCGACTCACGTTTAAACTTGATAAAGACCAAAGGATTGAAGATATAAAATTCAAGACCTTCGGTTGCGGCAGCGCCATCGCATCGGCAAGCGTTCTTACCGAGCTTTGCAAAGGCAAAACGATCGAGGAAGCGGCGAAAATAACCAACAAGGACATCGCCGACGCGCTTGAGGGACTGCCCAAGGAAAAAATGCATTGCAGCGTCATGGGCCAGGAAGCATTGGAAGCGGCAATCGTCTACTATAACTCGGGTGGGAAAAAAACCATTATCCCCGAAAAGGATGGCGTTATCGTTTGCACGTGCTTCAATGTTACCGACAAGGAAATCGAACGGGCGATACGGGAAAACAATTTAAAAACCGTCGAAGACATCACGAATTTCACCAAGGCGGGGGGCGGATGCGGCGGATGCAAGGAGCAATTACAGGAAATTCTCGATACTATCCACGGAACTTCCGTCTCCAGCGCCCCGTCGATAAGTGTTCCCATGACCATGTTGCAAAAGATCGATAAAATTCGTGAGGTGATCCAAAAGGATATCCGGCCCATTCTCGAAGCCGACGGCGGCGATTGCGAGCTGGTGGACATCAGCGGCAACGACGTGTATATTAAATTCATCGGACATTGCAAGGGGTGCGCGTTTTCGAACCTCACCCTTATCTCGGTGGTTGAAAAAAAACTGAAGGAAAAAGTCTCTCAACAGTTGGTCGTTAAAACTTTAACTTAAGGAGGTGTTTGATGAGCAAGAACAGAGACGTGAAAAAAGAGGAAAAAAAACAGCCCTCAAAATCCATTAAAGAAAAAAGAATGGAAAAAAAGCTTAAAAAAGCCGCGAAATCCGGCTCCGGACCGGCCATTTAATAAGCCGGCCTTCAGTGTAGCGGCGTATTTACGGTATGAAATGCGCCGCATTCTTCTTGCGCACGCAGCAAAGGCATTCTTCGTGATCTTCATCAACCCCGACGTAGCCATTGACGAAAATGAAATCGGCTTCGATTTCATCCGCGCCTCCGGGCCCGGAGGCCAAAACGTCAACAAAGTATCAACCGCGGCGCAGCTGAGATTTGACGTACGCAACTCCGCATCCCTGCCCGGCGAAGCGCGCGAACGCCTCACGCGGCTTGCCGGTAGTCGAATTTCCGGCAACGGGGTTCTGATCATTACCGCGCGGCGTTTCAGAACACAGGAACAAAACCGTAAGGACGCGATCAACCGCCTCGTTGTGTTGGTTCAACAGGCTTTGATAAAGCCGAAAAAACGGCATAAAACACGACCCACCCAGGCTTCAATGAAAAACCGGATCGTCGCGAAATTGCGGCTTAGATCAGTCAAAAGGCTGCGTAGGTCGAAGCATAGCGTCGAGGAGTAAAAACGCCGCATTGTTTGTTACGTTTTCATGACGCCTTCAACGACACGGACGAATTCATCGATATTGAACGGCTTGACGATAACGCCGCAAAAGCCGTATTCCCTGAAGTTCGCCATAACGGGATCGTTGGAATATCCGCTTGCCACGATAGCCTTGATGGCTGGATCGGATTCGTGAAGGATTTTTAATACTTCCTTGCCTCCGATGCCGCCGGGAATGGTGAGGTCCATGATGACCACGTCGAAGGGGCATCCTTCGCGAAGCGCCATTTTATACGATTCGATCGTCTCATTGCCCGTTGCGGTGCACTCGACCTTGTATCCAAACCCTTTTAAAAGCTGCGAAACGACCGTCCTGACCGAATCGTCGTCATCCATGACCAATATTTTTCCCCCGCTGTTCTTAGGATTCTTGCCTTCCGCGGCATAGGAATTGACCGTAACCTCCAACGCCGGAAGATAGAATGAAAAAACGCTCCCTTGACCCGGCTTTGATTCCACGGTAATAACGCCGTCATGATTTTTTATAATCGAGTACGAGGTGGTCAGTCCCAGGCCGGTTCCCTGCGGCTTTGTGGTAAAATAGGGATCGAAAATTTTTTCCAGGTCCTTTGCCGCGACGCCCACGCCCTCGTCCTTGATGGAAACCCTGACATAGTTGCCGGGCCGCAAACCATGCTGCGCCGGCTCCAGCGCGCCGGGTTCCTCCTTTATAACGCAATTTTCGGCGCTTACCGTAATGGTGCCTCCGGCCGGCATGGCTTGAAGGGCATTGATGAGAAGGTTATTGATCACCTGGTCTATTTGCCCCTTATCGATATTGGAGGCTAAAAGATCGTCGGGAATTTCCAGCCGGTACGTGGCGTTCGACCCCGAAAGGCAGAAGCCCACGGTTTCCTCGATGAGTTCCTTGATCGAGGCCACTTCCTTGACTGGAGAGCCTCCTTTGGAAAATGTCAACAATTGTTTTGTCAACCTACTGGCTCTAAAGCAAGCCTTTTCGGCGTCCACCAGCAGCTTGTAGCTTTCGCTTGTCGTGGGCATGGTGATTTTAGCCATGAAAAGATTGGTGATGATGCCGGTAAGAATATTATTGAAATCGTGCGCGATTCCGCCCGCCAATACTCCCAACGACTCGAGTTTCCGCGCCTTAAAAAGCTCGGTCTCGAGTTTTTGATGTTCGGTGATGTCGCGAAAAACAATGACCATGCCGATGACCGTCCCATCGTCGGAACGGATCGGCGCAACCGACATGTCAACCTGATGTTCCGCCCCGTCTCCCGCGAGCATGACGACGTGCCGTTTATAGGGAACGATCCCGTGTTTTTCCACCATGGGCTTGAAGATTCGTTCATGCGTCTCGCGGGTCTTTTTATTGACTATTCGGCATATCTCATCCAACGGCCGGCCCACCGCCTTTTCCTTGGAAAACCCCGTCAACGTTTCGGCGATTTTATTGATGGTGATTATGTTGGTGTCGATGTCGGTGGATATCACGCTGTCGCCGATGCTGCTCAAGGTGACATCGAGCCGTTCTTTCTCCGCCGCGAGGGCTTGTTCGATCTTTTTTTGCTCCGTAATGTCCCATACGGTGGCCAAGGTGGCCAATTCGCCTTCAAAGCGTATGAGCGCGGCGTTCTGGTGCACCCAGGCTTCCCCGCCGTTTTTCATCAGGATTTTAAACTGGAATTCCGTCGGCGTCTCTTCGCCGCGCATGCGTTGGGCCTGCCGCAGCCGTATTTCGTCGCGGTAATCGGGGTGGATCACCTCCAAAAAATCGACGCTGAGCAATTCCTCGAACGTATATTCTGTTGAGTCAAGCAAATACTGGTTGACATAGCTGAATTTGCCGTTTTTTATGATGACGATGCCCGCGGAAACGGTATTGGCGAGCGTGCGGAATTTTTCCTCGCTCTGGCGCAGATCCTCCTCGATTTTTTTCCGGTCGGTTATATCCCTGATGTTTTCGATGACTCCCTTGATTTCGCCGGTGGCGGCATCGACCAGCGGAAACGTATGCAGATCGGTCCACCCGCAGATGACGCCGTCATTCAGGCGCTTCGGCACGATTTCATGGGCGGACTTCCCGGTTTGCAGGGTGACAAGCGAAGGGCATATTTCGCATGGTTTGTCGGCTTGATGGTAAACCTCGTAGCATTTTTTCCCTTCCAAGGGAAGAAAATGCGGATACCATTGCTCCATCACGGCGTTTACCTTGATGATGGATAGGTCCTTATCGAGGATGCTCATGCCGTCGAGCATGCTGGAAAAAATATTCGAATAAAAACGCTCGCTTTGCCGCAAGGCCTCCTCGATGATCAGTTGCTCCGCGATGTCCATGGTGCGCTGCTTGCTGAGCGTTTCCACTTGCCTGGAGCGTTTTTTCAGCAGTTTTTCCAGTTCACTTTTCTTCTTTTCCAATTCAATCAACGTTTCCCGCAATTCCTTTAACCGCGCCGATTGGGCGTTTACCTGTTTTTTGTCCTTAGGTAGCTCGGCATCAGCCATGAAACCCGTCCCGTCCGATCATAGGCGAAACCAACAAAGCGATTCCTGTTCGCTCATGAACATTTTTTACATTCCAAAATAGTATACCACTTCGGCAGCCTTTTTTCAGCAGATGTTTTTTCCATTTTCCCAGACCCGCCATCCGATCCCCTTGTATTATAAAACTTCATTCATCGCGCCCGTCCGATAGCCTTGCGTATCGATGGCCACGAACGTAAAACCCGCGTTTTTGCAAGCCGCCTGAATGCTTTTCCGTTTGGCCCACCCGGCGTCCATTTCCGATTCAGTCAATTCGACCCTCGCCAGGTCTCCGTGGCTGCGCACGCGCAATTGGGTAAAACCCATGATCCTCAAATCCTTCTCCGCGGCCCCCACCCGGTCGAGTTTCGGCTTCGTAATCTTTTCACCATAGGGAAAGCGCGACGCCAGGCATGCGAGCGAAGGCTTGCCGGCGGTAGGCAACCCAAGAACTCGTGAACACTCTCTAATGTCATTTTTCGAAAACCCGGCCTCGCACAAGGGCGAAACGACGCCCAGCTCTTTCGCGGCCTTCCTTCCGGGGCGGTAATCGCCTTCATCGTCGGCGTTATTGCCGTCGAAGACGATCGCGAAGTTCTCGTTGCGGGCAATATCGGCGATATGGGAAAAAAGGGTTTTTTTGCAATAGTAGCACCGTTGCGGCGTATTGTCGGCGAACCCCGAAATATCGAGCTCCTCGGATACGATGACCCGGTGGGGCAATCGCAGAAGCGCGGCGAGCTTTTTTGCTTCGTCAAGCTCCGAATCCGGATAGGTCGAAGAGGTCGCCGTCACCAGCAGCACCCTGTCGCCGAGTACGTCACGGCAGATCCGCGCCAAAAACGCGCTGTCGACTCCCCCGGAAAAGGCCACGACCGCCGATGGGTAGCGTCCGATTATTTTTTTTAGCGTGTCCGTTTTTTCTTCAATCATAGGTATTAAAACCAGAATTCCCTTTCTATGTGTTTGGAGGGCGCGGATGATTTCAATGGAGGAAAAGTCCAGGAGCCGATGTCCGCAACGATTCTATTTTTCAATTGTTCGTCACGGACGGAAATCGCCACGATGGAGCAATTGGCGACCGTACCTTCCCATGTCACGTCAAAGGCCGCTTTCAGATTGCAGCGCCGCGTTTTTTGCGCCTTCATGGCATTCTTCACGGTATTCTCCAAAAGTAATCGATAATAGGCGTCGATGATTTTTTGTATGGCGTCCTCATTCAGCGTATCTACCTTGACTGTACGCATATCGGCGGCAACTGCGCTCTTTAAAAAACCGTAAAAATCCTTCCCCGGCCGGCACTGACAAAAGTCGAAGGTCTCCATCGATTTTAAGGCGTCCGGCGCATGCGCCTTGTTTTTGGCCAAAAAAACCGTTTTATTCGCTATTTGGTAGGATTTATCCCTGGGTTTGTCGATAATGTCAAGCGCTCCCGCGGGGAAAAATTTGAAAAGCGACTGTCCGCTCGTATCGTAGGCCGTATAGACCTTGTCGCCGAGTTCGAATCGCTTCCCGTTCGCCACGACGTTCCACGTGGTATCGTTATTACTGGGTCCATAGCACGTGTCCGCGCCCATGACGTACACATGCCGTATGATGTGCACGTCGCAAACGATACTGTCGAGTCCGCCGGATGTTTTCGCGAAGGGATTCATATACCCGGTAACAACGTGCATGAACCGCGTCGATTTCCTTGACGGTAAACCAATGGTATACTCGGTAACCTGCCAGAAAATGCCGTTGGGCTTCAATTCAAACCGGTCGGTCAAAAAAAGCATGGGATTGGCCGTATTCGTATCGGAGGCAAACTGCCAAAACCCCGCGTTCCTGAGTTTTAATTCGTCCTTTTGTTTTTCCTCAAAGCCTTTATATTTGGCCATGCCGTTCAACAGCTGCGAGCCGACCTCCAAGGACTTCTCATTTTTCGTGGTGCTGATAAAAAAAATCAGGACAATAATGAAAAAAATACCGAAAACCATCGCCCGCGCGAAAAGCTCCGAAGGTTTTTTTTTCTTGGGCTGGAAAAAATCCATTTGTGCCATACCTCGCATTCTCCATGGTTGGAAGCGTCTTAACAAAATGTATAATTACCGGAATATATATTATGTAATAAGGGCATTAGTACTATTTTTTTTAAAGGAGATAGAATGGAAGACGCCGTTAGAACCATCCTTACCGCCATCGGCGAAGACCCCGCCCGTGAAGGTCTGCTGGACACTCCCATGCGGGTAAGAAAATCCATGGAATACCTGATGCAAGGATACGCCATGAATCCCCATGATATCATCGGCAAGGCGATTTTCCATGAAGAGTGCAACCACATGATTATCGTCCGCGATATAGAATTATACAGCATGTGCGAACACCACATGTTGCCCTTTTTCGGAAAATGCCATATCGGCTATATCGCCGAAAACAAAATATACGGCGTCAGCAAACTCGCCCGCCTTGTCGATTGTTTTGCCCGCAGGCTCCAGGTCCAGGAACGTTTAACCCAACAAATAGCCTCGACCCTCATGGAACCCATCAAGGCTGAGGGAGTCGGCGTGGTCATTGAAGCGCACCATCTGTGTATGATGATGCGTGGAGTAACAAAACAGAATTCGAAAATGCTCACTTCGGCGATGCTCGGCAGCTTCCGTTCGGAAATCGCGACCCGCAATGAATTCCTCAAACTTATCGGACTTGAACGTTCGTAATTACTTTTTTTCACCTGCAATAACCTTCGAGGAGGCTTATCCATGCTGTATCGACACCTTAATAAGGCTCCGCGCGATCCGCAAGAACTTCCGATATCCTCTCTCATGAAAGAAGCGGTTTCCCTCTTCAAGGAATAGAGAAGAAAACCATTATCGTTAAAAGCAATTTTACTTCTTCACTAGCCCATTCAACAACAAGTCCAAGAACTTTTAGCGGAAGTCAGGCGAATCGAAGATTTACCATAAAATAAAACGGGGGTGGAATCCCGCCCCCGACATTCCACCCCCCGTGACGCCATTTTGTTTTATAGAAACTACGGCATCACGATTTGTTTCCGATACACGGCATTATTGTGCGTAACGTTGACGATATAGGCATTGCCTGATTTCGCGAAATGAGCGGGCAACGCCAAAGATGGTGTATGCGCCTGCAGGGCGGCGCGATAGAGCAATCTTCCATTGACGTCAAACAGCGTGAAGGTCCCCGCGTCATTGCAATTGCTTAAACGAATGACGCCCGCGCGTGAAATTCCAACATCAAAGGCGGTGGAAATTCCCTGAGCGCTCCGTGAAGCTATTGCAATGGCGCTTGTACGAAGCGCGAAATTTACCGTAAGGGCGGCGGTATCGGTAAGCGTCACCGTTGCATTTTTCGTTATAAATCCGGCGGCCTGAGCTCTTACCATACGGGCAATGCCTGTTTGCACATTCGTAATGGTATAGGAGCCGCTAGCGGCCGTAACCGCGGAATCGAGAATCGTTCCTCCTCCGCCGCCTGTCGTGCGAAGATAGACTTTCGCTCCCGCAATTGCCGTACCCGCAACGGAATCCGTCACCGTACCCGTGATGGAACCAAATAGTATTTTAACGAGTTGAACATTGACGGTCGTTGCCGCGGTATCGGTAAGGGTTATCGTCGTGTTCTTTGTAGTAAATCCGCTGTCCTGGACCCGTAAACTCCGGGCAATGCCGGTTTGCACATTCGCTATGGTATAGGAGCCGCTAGCAGCCGTAACCGTGGAATCGAGAATCGTTCCGCCGCCGCCGCCGCCGGTCGTGCGAAGATAGACTTTCGCTCCTGCTAGTGCCGTTGCCGCCGCTGAATCCGTAACAGTGCCGGTGATCGAACCAAATAATATTTTAACGAGTTGAACATTGACGTTCGTTGCCGTGGTATCGGTAAGGGTTATCGTTGTGTTCTTTGTAATAAATTCGCTGTCCTGGACTCGTAAACTCCGGGCAATGCCGGTCTGCACATTCGCTATGGTATAGGAGCCGCTAGCGGCCGTAACCGTGGAATCGAGAATCGTTCCGCCTCCGCCGCCCCCGGTCGTGCGAAGATAGACTTTCGCTCCCGCTAGTGCCGTTCCAGCCGCGGAATCCGTAACCGTCCCGGTAATGGAACCATAGAGTATCTTAACTAGCTTGATATCAATTGCGGGCGGGGTCGCGCTGGTGATGTTCCCGGTCGTGTTTCTGGAAATATAGCCGGTAGCGGAAGCGACTAACGTAAAGGCGCCCGCCGGCACGGTATCAAAACTATAGGCGCCGCTTGTTCCGGTAGTTACGGAATCCCTGATCGAGGCGCCTGCGCCGGTCCCTATACGAAGCAAGACCTTTGCTCCCGTCAAAGGCGTACCGGCCGCTGAATCGGTAACCGTTCCTGAAACGGTTGCCCTAATGCTTGTGGAAACCAGGAATAAATTTTGTGTGTAGGCGGCTGTTGAATCGGTAATTCCGATCGTGGACAAAGCCGAGTTTAAATATCCGGTTTTCGAGGCCCTTGCTTGACGGGTCCCAATGCCGACGGAACCAAAACTATACGCTCCGGTCTCATCGGTAGTGTCTCTTAATGTTGATCCGCCGCCTCCGCCTCCCGAAGATGCAAGAGTAACAATCGCGCCGGCGACAGGAGCCCCGGTTGAATCGCCTTCTTTAACAACGCCGCTCACGGTTGCCGCCTGAACTGAAATAACTCCCGCGGCAAGACTTGCCAATAACCAACTCGTTTTTTTGAACATTGAAAACCTCCCCTTAAAAGGTGATACGACCACATCTCCCCAATACTATTGGCTATCCTTGTGCTTCCTGAATAATAGCTATTTTTTTACTTGTGAATATTTTGATGCAACACTTTAAATAAATATTAGTGATACTTTCACTAATAACAAGCTATTTATGTAGTTAGTTAAAAATATCGCTTCCCGTTGGAAAGCATTATTGGAAGGAATAAAGAGGATGTTACAACGTTTGAACAACGCCTTTAGTAACCGTCGTCCTTAGTGGTGGCGATTAATGACACATCTGAGTAGTTTGCCAGCTTGCGCTGACGGAATTCAACCAATTCGCTACGTCTTGTCCAACATCATCGCAGAGCGCATTGTAATCGAAATTAACGAAAAGATGCTCAGATCGCAGTTTCGTAATTTGCCATGGCAGGGTCCACAATGCATTGTTTTGCGCTTCCAGATGATTGAGGTTCCAAAGGAATCCGATCGACTGAGGCAGAGAATCCAGGGAATTGCTGCAAAGGATAACGGCCTGGAGTGAGTGACAATAAAAAACTTCTTCGGGAATTGAGGCGATTTGATTGTATCCCGCGTCGAGGACCTTAAGCGACCGGCAGTTGTCCATTTGGTTAGGCAATGCGCTCAACTGATTGTAGGAAACATTGAGATTCACCAGTGAATCCAATTCATTTATCTCTTGCGGCAGCGATGTCAGCACATTGTTTCCAACGGACAATGTTTTCAAATGTCGCAAGCTCCCTATTTCCTTTGGGAGGCCGGAAAGATAATTTCCTTGGGCCGACAGCACTTGCAATTCCTTGAACCCGCCTATTTCGGCGGGAAGCGCGGTAATTTTTTTATAATCCAGTTTTAATTCCGTTATCCTGAACGGCCAGGGCCCAACGGACGCTACTTGCCGCCAAGCAACCGAATGCAATCCCATGGAGTCCAACATGGTTTGAAGAACGCATGAGTCAAGAGGATTTATGGAAAAAGACATGCGCTCCGGCACAAGCTGTCCGATAGTGTCGGTTTGCCCCGACGTGACTCCCACCGCAGTGTCAAGCGGCGCGAAGAGAGGGGCCGCGGGAATGATTTTAATGGTATAGCTTCCCGGCGGAATATCCGTTATTGTAAATTCCCCCCGCCGGCCCGATGTTTGCCGGTGGTCCGCCAGGCCATAGACGAAAATGGAAAACGTAAGGGAATCGGTTTGAGGCACCGGCGGAATTATTCCGAAAAGCGAGCCCGTCGGCCGTAACCGGGCTTGGGGCAACGTCATCGGCGAATCCGTTTTACCGACCGTGCACCGGAGAAGCGCCCCATGGAATTTTCCATCGTTTATTTCAATTGTGTAGGCCCCCGTATCCACCAAACCGATGGAGAACTTACCCTGTTCATCGGTGGTTGCTTCCGCCGAATAAATTCCTTTTTTTTGAAGAGCGGCGCTGACGGTATCCAAATAGTCGGCTCGCCGAAGCTTGACGGTCGCCCCCGCAACCGGGTTTTCGTTGGTATCGACCGCGAAACCAACGATACCCACCGTCTCGGTCCCGCTGCCGCCTCGCTGGGCATTATCGACGATTCTTGGGCCGCATTGGAAAAATAACACGCTATATGCGAAGACTATCAGGTATTCAAGCTTTTTCATCGGCCCGGCCTTTGTGATACCGCGAAAGGGGAAATATCTGGAAATTCACCTGATAGACTCTGTCAACCTGACCGCCGTCGTTTTTTACCGACTCCAAAATTTCGCGCCTGAAGCTCTTGAGACGTTCATGAATGGTCTTGTACAGGTCTTCGGAAAAACTGAGCGTCAACGTCGATATGTCGCGCTCTTCCTTGGAAAAACGGTCCACGGATCCTTTGGCAAGGTCCAGGGTCGCCAATTGAAAATTATTGATCGCCACCGATTTGACGTCGTATCCGGTGCTGATTAGAACATCGGTTTGCGAGTAAACGCCGTTTTCATCTTTTTTGATAAGACCAAGCCGTTCAAGGAGACGGATAGCCTTCTTCGCTTGTGCGGGAGTAACGGGAGGATCAACCATTTTCGCGAGGTTTTTAAAATCCCCTTTAAATGGGTAGAATTTAATGAGCTCCCGTAGTGCGACATAATACCATTTTTCGAAAAATTCGTATTGAGAAACTTCGACGATTTTAACTTTTGATTTTGAGAAGGCGACTATTTTTTCAAACCACCTTTTTTTGTCGGCGTGGCTTTTAGCCTGATTAAAAAAGACCAGAAGACCGAAATACTCAGCCTCGTTTTTTTTAAGTTTTAAAAAATCGGCGAACCGCAGGGCAAGATCATTGGAAATATTGGTTTTTCCCTGGATTATCTTCGAAAAAAAACCTGAAGAGCTGAACCCTACTTTTTGGGCGACATACCGGTGGGAAAAATGGGGATTCCTTTTCTTTTCCGCTTCATAGTAATCGCTTAAATATTTCCGATAATCGGTATAAAGAAAAATATCCATTTTAAGAGAACTCCCCTTTCCGCATTGAAATATAACGGTAATTTAAACAAATGTCAACATATTTTATCCGGTAACGCTTCCTGATTTTTATTCATTTTTTTATTTCCTTTATTGCCTTGCGATAGTATCGAAAAAATAGTATTTTAAATTTTAAACCTTTTTAGTCAAAAAGTCAAATATCTATGAATTTAGAACACACGAAAATCTCAGAGGAAAAGCATCAGATCATCCTCAATGCGGCCCAAAAGCGCTTCGGGCATTTCGGTATTTCAAAGACTAGTATGGAAGATATTGCGGCGGACATTGGGCTTTCAAAATCGTCGTTATATTATTATTTCACCACAAAAGAAGACATTTTCAAGGCCGTTATCGCGCGTGAGCAGGAAATATTCATCGCCCGCATGGAAGAAATATTAAAAAAAAATATTCCAACGGGCGAAAAATTAGAACAATATATCCTCAACCAGCTTTCCTTCCTCAACGAACTAGCGAACCTTCGTGGAATCAACAGTCGGGCCGAGGATGAATTACGCCCGATGATCGGCGATTTGTTCAAGAATTTTTCTCACGAAGAATTGCGTTTAATGCGTCAAATCATGGAAGAAGGGAAATCGCGCGGGGAATTCGCCATTGAATCGACCGAGAAAAATGCGGAACTTCTGGTACATCTTTTACAAGGTTTTCGGATACGGTATTCAAAGCACGCCCTCGACCGATTTTCCGATATGCAGGCCGAATATCATCGTCTTGAATCTGAGTTGCAGCTATTTGCCCGGATAATTTGCCACGGAATCAATAAAAAGGAGAAAATGCTTTCATGAACCAACCAAACCAACCGAACCTGAAAATGCCTCAAGGCGGCAACGGCAACGGCGACCAGCCTATCGACGAAGTCCCCATGTTCAAACGCAAGCGCGTATTTGTTCCCTTGTTCCTCCTGCTCGTCGTGGTTGTGGCGGGCGGATGGATCTGGTACATGCAGCGGAACGCATCCATTGCGACCGATGACGCCTACGTGGAAGCCTTTCGCTCCACCATAAGCGCAAAGGTCCCCGGTCGCATTGTCATGCTTAAAGGCGATGAAGGCGACACCGTGGCAAAGGGGGACACGCTCGTGCGTCTTGACGACTCAGATTTACGGGCGCAACTTCAAAAAGCCGAAGCTTCCCTGCGTTTCCTGACCCGCGGCATTGAAATTTCATCGGTAAACAAAGCAAAGGCGCTGGACGATTATGCCCGGATTGATAAACAATTCAGGGCACAGGTGGTTTCGCAGGAACAATATAACCACGCGGAAAGCGCGCGTAAGCTTGCCGAGGCGCAACTTGACAGAGACCAAGCCCAGATCGCCACGGCCCAGGCCGACCTTGCCATTGTCAAAACACAGCTTGCCAACATGGTCATTATTGCCCCGTTTTCCGGCATTATCGCCAAGCGATGGGCGCTCGCGTACGACGTGGTCCAGCCCGGCCAGGCTATTTTTTCAATGTTCGACAATAAACATGTTTGGATCACGGCCAATTATGAGGAAACAAAACTCCGAAACATTCAACCCGGCCTGCGCGTGCGGATTTCCCTCGACGCCTATCCCGGCGTTGAAATAGCGGGCAAGGTGGAAAGCATCGGCCGGTCCACGGCGTCGCAATTTTCGCTTATCCCGGCAAGCAATGCTTCGGGCAATTTCACAAAAATCACTCAGCGCGTTCCCGTGAAAATATCCATTCTCACGACCCCGACTACTGTTTCGGTGCTGCCGGGGCTGTCGGCATTCGTGCGTATTTACTCAAAGTAAGGGCCCATGCGAAAACGTTTTGTAAAGTCGGTCCCATCGCTGCACCACGAGCATGACTCGTATAAATGGTGGGTACTGACCAATATCATGATAAGCACTTTCATGGTCGTGCTCGACTCGACCATCGTTAACACCGCCCTGCCGAAGATCATGTCTTCGTTCGGCATTTCCATGGACGTGGCGCAGTGGATACTTACCGCCTATATGCTCGCCTTTGCCGTCATGCTGCCGACCTCGGGCTGGCTTGCCGACCGGTTCGGCTATAAAAGGATCTACACCGCGGGACTTACGATTTTTACGTTATTTTCACTGTTATGCGGCGTATCGTGGGACGAGAAATCGCTTATTATCATGCGCATCGGCCAGGGCATGGGCGGCGGACTGCTCCAGCCCATCGGCATGGCCATTATCTTCCGGGAATTTACCCTTAAAGAACGCGGCATGGCCATGGGCTTCTGGTCGATAGCCGCCGCGGCTTCAGTGTCCCTTGGACCGATGATCGGCGGCTTTATAGCCGACAATTTCGACTGGCACATCATTTTCACCATTAACGTACCGGTAGGCATAATCTGTTTTTTCGCGACCTGGATCATTCAGCGCGAATATAAAACCCACCAGGACCATCCTTTCGATTTCATCGGCTTTTTTTCTTTAGCCGTGTTCCTGGGTTTCCTGCTGTATGCCCTTGCAAGCGGTAATGCCGCGTGGAACACCGGCGGATGGACATCGGACCTTATAATAATGTGCTTCGGAATAGCCTTGATCGGATTCGTGGTTTTCATGGTAACGGAACTCAACGTACAATATCCTTTGGTAAGGCTCAGGCTGCTGGGCACTCGCAACTTCGGCCTCACCAATTTCGTTCTTTTTATTTTCGGCATAGGGATGTTCGGCAGCGTCTTCCTTATACCGTTGTATCTGCAAAACATTCTAGGGTATACTGCTTTGCAATCCGGCATGGTGCTGCTGCCGGTGGGTATTATTCAAGCGGTGACCGGCCCCATCTGCGGTTATTTTTCGGACAAAACCAACCCAAAAATATTAATCCTTACGGGCATTGGCCTTTTTTCGGCGAGTTTCTTTTTGAATACGCATTTGTCGATCTTTTCCGAAAGCGCCCAGATAATGTTCCCCATGTATCTTCGCGGGGTGGCCATGGGCATGCTTTTTTCGCCGCTTTCCGCCCTTGCCATGACCGAGATTTCACGGCACGAAATGGCCCAGGCCTCCGGTCTGACTAATGTCATCCGGCAGGTGGGCGGTAGCTTTGGCGTGGCTATACTTCAAACCATTCTGACCCAGCGGATACTGTTTCATACGGCCATTTCCGGCGCGGGACTCGACAGCGCCTCCCCTGTTTTCATGCACAGCCGCCAATTGTTGCAGATGCACGCCATTCACGACGCGGGGGCCACGGTTTCGAACGCCGCCGCTCAAAGCACCGCGCTTTTACTGTCACATTTTTCGCAGCAAATGTTCGTATATGCCATTGACGATGATTTTTTTATCGCATGCATGTGTACGCTTGCATGCGCGATACCCATTTTAATCCTTAAAAGAAACAAAAGCAGGAAAATCATATGAGATTTTGTCTATTCTTCTTTTGTATCGTCACCGTGATTTTCGCGCAACGGCCGGACTCCCTGACCATTGACAAGGCCGTTGAAATCGCGCTCAATCGCCATCCGTCGATGACGCAGGCGAAAGAAGCGCTTGAAGCGGCAAAAATCCATGCATCGGGATTAAAAAGCCAGTTCTACCCTTCCGTCAACGCTACGGCGTCCTACTCATATTTTTATCCCGATGATCCGATTTCCCTTTTTGGATTTTCAGCCAAGTTCATGCCCGAAAACAACTATGACGCCCATATCGGGGCCGATTATATACTCTATGATTTCGGCAAACGCTCAAACATCGTGGAAATTGGGAAAGTGGCGGAAAAGAACGCCGCTCAATCCCTCCAAAACATGAGAACTGAGATCTCCTTTCTGGTCCTGCAATTATTCACGACCATTATTTTCAGGGAACAAAGTCTTTGGGTCGCCGATGACGGCATTGTCGAGCTCGACCGTCATTTGACGGATGTCAAAAAAAAGCTCGAATCCGGAAGCGCAACCGAATACGACGCCCTCAAAACGGAAGTGCAAAAGGCGGGCGCGCGGAGCCAAAGGACGGACATCGCGAACGATTTGACGAAAGATCGGATTGCTTTATGCCAATTACTGGGAGTGCCCGCGGAGACTTCACCGGTATTAAAAGGGAACTTCGACACCCTGGCCCTTCATTGCAATTCCGACTCCCTCATTCAAACCGCGCTCGCGAATAGAAGCGAACATGCCATCGGGATGAACGCGATGGAATCGGCGAGATTGCAACGAATCAACGCGGAACTCGAAAATGTTCCCGTGGTGGGCGTCAGGGCTTCCGCGGGTATTAAAAACGGGCTTTTGCCCTCTATTGATAAAATCAGGTTTAATGCGATTGCCGGCGGCCAGGTTTCCATGCCTATTTATGACGCTAAAAAAGCCCAATTCCATAGACAAGAAGCCGTGAAAACCGAAAAAGCATCCGAAGCCGCCTTAAACGGCATTGATGAGCGTGTAAAAACCGAAGTGATGCAGGCCATGGCCGATGTTGAGGCCTCCTATTCAAAAATTGACATATCAAGATTGCAAATAGCGTATGCCCGGCGTTCCTTGGAACTCGCGCGGCTTAAATACGACGCCGGCGTCGTCACGAATCTCGATGTTTTAGACGCGGAAAATGATTTTTCGCAGGCCCAGCTCGGACATTTGCGCAACCAATACCGCTACACGCTCAGCATCTACGCGCTTGACCATGTCACGGGCGCCATGCCCCGGACCAGGCCCGCCCGTTAACCTAACGCGTTGGTGAAATCGTAAAATCAGGCGACGTGCTCGAAAAGGCCGTATCCGAAGTACAGGAAATTTTTATCCGGTACGTTGAGGATGCCGGCAGCGTGGAGGGAATGCTCCAGGTATAATATCCCGTTGACAGGTTGGCGCTCGACGCGATGACGGAGCGCAACGCCGTACTATTGTAAAGGCGTATATTTACATAGGAGCATGATGCGCCGGAATACGCCCAAAATATCGTCTGCGAAGTTCCCGCTATCCACGAGGTTGACGCCGAAGGCGCGGTTACGACCAGTAAACTCGGGGCCTTGGTAATGGTGAAAGGGCTGCTGAAACTTTTAACGGACGTATCGGAGATGCTGCTGATTTTTATGCGGTATTTTCCGGTGGCGACGGATGACGGAACCGTCCATGTGTAGTACCCGCTTGCCGATGAATACACGCTCACGATGGAGGCGGCCACGGTCGTCGCGGAGCTGTCGCAAAGCGAGAGACTCACGTATGAACCGGGATTACCCGTCAAGGTCCAATAGATGGAATACGAGGTACCCGTAATCCATGAAGACAAGGCCGAAGGCGTGGTCACGGTCAGCGTGCTGACCGGTTTTGTTATCGCGAACCGGTCGCTGAAACCGCTTATCGACGTATCGGTCGTACTTGCTATTCTTATCCGGTACTTGGTGGAATTGGGCAGAACCGTTGGAATTGACCAATAATAGGACCCGTAGGAAAGCGAGTAGCTTGGGGTAATGGTGGTGACCAGCGCGGTGCTGTCGTAGAGAAGCAAACTGACATAGGAACCCGGGCTGCCGGTATAGGTCCAATATATATACTGCGACGTGGCGGTATTCCAACTGCTTCCCGCGGAGGGCGTCGTGATTTTAAGGGTGCTCGGGGTTTTAGCAATGGAAAAGGCCGCGCTGAAGCCGTTGATTGACGTGTCGGAAGCGCTGTATATTTTAATCCGGTATTCCCCGGAAGTCACGGTGGGTGGAATGGTCCAATAATATGAGCCGAGCGACAGGTAGGCGTTGCCGGCTATGGTAGCGACCGTGGTGAGGGCGCTATCGCACAGCGCAAGGTTTATGGCGGCGCCGGGACTGCCGGTATACGACCAATATATGGAATATGAGGAACCGGTATTCCAGCTGCTCGCCGCCGAAGGAGTGCTGATGGAAAGCGTGGAAGGCGCTTTTGTAACGGCAACCGCCGCGCTGAAACTATTTATTGACGTATCTGATATACCGTATATTTTTATCCGGTATTCACCCGGGGGAATCGATGCCGGTATGGTCCAGGAATACGAACCCATCGCCGCGGAATAGCTCCCGGTGATGGACGATACCGGCGTTGATGAGCTGTCGCATAGTGTAAGACCGATGTACGGACCGAAATCTCCGGAATAGGTCCATGTTATCGAATGCGTCTCGCCGTTTTTCCAATTCGCCGGAGCGGACGGAGCCGTGATCGCAAGGAGCGCCGGTGTCTTCATGATGGTAAAAAGGCCGCCGGCGTCGCTTACCGACGTGTCGGCGCTTGAGTATATCACGACACGGTACTTCGATGAAGTGGGAAGCGACCGGGGAATGATCCAATTATAGGCCCCCGTATTCAATGCGCTTGCCGCGATGGCGGAGGCGAGCGTATCGCCGCGGAATAGGCGTAGTATAACGGCGCCGCCGGAACCAACGGAATGCGCCCAGGTGATGGGGAGCGTCTCACCGCTTGACATATATGGTATGCTTCCCGTGGGATAGGTGATGATGAGGTACGCCGGGCCCGAAGTTATGGTGATTGTGTAGTCGATTCCCGCCTTCCCCGACCGCGACGCGACTTTGAAAAAATAAACCGCGCTGGTTGGGCTGGACCATACGAGCAGGGCGTTATTGCGTTCCCGGTTACCGGTATCGCTAACCAAAAGCGTCGTCGCGCCCGCCGCGTACAATGAAAGCGCGGTATGCGCGTCGCCATGTGTTTGAATGCAAT